>FTCV01002766.1_pt1 | contig 28946 bp, 25 predicted proteins | sample 1639691 | NCBI WGS metagenome assembly FTCV01 (sample SAMEA3914864, study PRJEB12502) | metagenome | biome: forest; material: soil | place: USA | collected 2012-03-12 | depth 0.3 m
CGCTGGGCAAACTCACTGCAAGTCCGTGTCGCCGTGCCCTTGAACAGCATGTGCTCGAGCATGTGCGAGATGCCGGCGCCGCTGTAGCGTTCCTCATGGATCGAACCGGTTCCAACCCAAACCTGAACGCTCGCCACGGGAGCGCTCCGATCTTCCTGAACGATCACGGAGAGACCGTTCGGCAGCGTCCTGACCCGCGCATTGACGCGTGGAAATTGAACGACGGCGGTCTTCTCTGACGGCAGTTGGGCGTGGCGCAGGTTGTGCATGGTCTTGAAACGATGGCTTGGAATGGCAAATCGCGCCAGTCGAGAACCACAGGGGTTTTCAGACGAGTGTTCAGAGCAACACAATAACTGCGCCGGATTACAATGCTAGCCGGCTAGCCGAAAGTCCCCCGCGAATTCCGCAGAACTAGCACTTAGTTCAATTCGCGAGCAGGACGGCCCACCCGGACACGACGCACCGGCGGCCGCTTCTCCGGGAGGTACGGGTCGACGAAGGCTTCCTTGAAGGAATAGCCGTTCTTAAAGTGCTCGATGGAATCCGAGTCCCGCTTCCCGAACACGCCGACGTGGATCAAATTGTAGACGATCTCGCCGAAATCGAGGCAGTTCTTGACTCCCCAATACTCCAGCACGGTCACAACCATGGGACCGTAAACCTTGAGCGCGTACTGGCGGATGCCGTCTAGAAGCTGCTGACCCGTTACATGCCGGTCGGGCTGAACTTCGCGCGCCTTCTTTCCCATCTTGACGGTATGATCCAGCGCATCGCGGAGGAAAAAGTACGCCTCGCGGTCATAGCGAGGATCCTGGCTGGTAAGAAGGTCAACGGCTTCAGCGAAATCGAGCTTAGGCATGATACGGGTGAGACGAAGAGTGATCCGAAACCGGCAGAACCGGAAAACAGTGCCTTGAATGGATTGCAGACGGACCGATCAAATGGATATTCACACTTCGGAAAAGCGCCCCGAATCTATGCACACCTCCCGGCTGCGTCAACTACTGCTCGCAGTACTCTCCGTGGTGCTTACCGCTGGGACTGCCGAAGCCGCACCCGCGAAGGAGAACGCACGACAGGAACTGCAGGCCGCAGAGTTGTTGGAAGCAGCCATCCTTGCGCGCCAGCCGACCGATGAAGATCTCCGCAAGATGGAGAAACTGTTCGACGGCCTGGTGGCCAAGTATCCCGATGACGCCGGCATCTTGAACAGCCGCGGGGAATTTCTCTGGATCGTCGAAGAGCCCGCAAAGGCAGAACGGGACTGGAAGGCTGCGGAACGTCTCGATCCACGCAATGCCGCCGTGTTGAATCATCTCGGCGGTTGCGCGCTCGAACACGGCGAGGTGAAACACTCCGCTGATTATTTTCAGCGCGCGGTCGATGCCGCCCCAGCGGTCGCGGTGTATCACTTCAATCTCGCCAATCTCCTTTACATGTTCCGGCGCGACCTTCCCACAACAGATGCGCCGCAGCCGGAGGAGATTTCCCGACGGGCCATGCACCATTACGCGGAGGCGTCCCGTCTGGAGCCACTCAACGAACAATACCTTCGCGGATACGCGGAAACGTTCTTCCTGCTGCCCGCCCCTGACTGGCACGCCGCGTTGCAGACTTGGGAACGCCTTGCACAAATGACTGCAAATAAGGATATTGCGCTTTCAAACCTGGCGCGCATCCACTTGAAACTCGGCGAAAAGGAGAAGGCGCTGGACTGTCTTTCCAAAATTACGAACCCCGATTTCAACCACCTGAAGGCCAAACTGAAGACGGAAATCGAACGGGAATAAGAGGGTGATTTAGTGGGTACAATTTGGCTCAAAAATTGGTCGAAACCCGTGATTGACGAGACGCAAGTCCCCTTCTAGCCTAGGAACCCGCTGAATTTTCACTTTTAACCGATAACCAGAAAGACAGGGAAATAACGACATGCCAGAAGTCATCGTTCGCAAAGGAGAGCCGATTGATCGTGCCCTCAAACGCCTGAAGAGCAAGCTCGACTCCGAGGGGATCATGGACGAAGTCCGCCGCCTCCGCGCCTTCGAGACGCCTACGCAGAAGACCCGCCGCAAGGCGCGCGTGAATGCGAAGCGTGCCAAGGCGAAGTTCCGTTTCACGACGGCTGCCTAAGGCAGAGGCCGCAGCGCGGCCAACTTCATCCTTCCGTTTTTCGACAGCCAGCCTGTGCATATAGGCTGGCTGTTTTGTTTTCTGCCGTCGTTGTTGGTGTGCAGGCCTTGAGCCGCAGCTTTTGGAGAACGGGCTCTCGAATAGTTGTTCACAGGGAATACTGCAGCTCTGTACAAAATCAACCAGATCGGATCATACATCGAGGAAGCCGAATTGAATTCCAGCTGTCCTCATTGCCTTCAGGAAGGGATCCGGAACGCGTATACCCGCTATTATTCGCGCGGATGGCCTGCGGTATGCACTGCCTGCGGCGGACTGTCCTACGATCGACGGCATAGCGCTTGGGATGGCTTCAGCGACCTGACTGCACCAGTCTTCCTGTTCGCGTTTTTCGCATTTCCGCGAACGTGCGCTGCTGTGATCGTTGCCGGGGCCGTCTATCTTGCGGTGCAAATTCGGCGTGAGAAAAAAGGATCGCCCCCTGTTACAAGGTTTCGGCCCATCACTACGGAGCAAAACCGAAGATCACGCAGGATCGCGTACTTTATCTACATCCTTGTCGCCGCAGCATTGGTGACTGGCTTTGCCGTCGCCATTACCCGTATACCCGACTAATTCCCGGTCTGTGATTCTGCCTCGAAACAGGCGCACCTGATTTCTCGAAGTCTTCGTCGGGCTCAATCCGTCACACGTTTTTTTCCTTTTTTGCTTTGCCGCGAGGACAGGAATTGCCCATTGCCTGTTGCGCCATTTTGACGCGCGCCTCAAGTTCACCCATGCAGCCCACCATTTTGATCGTCGATGACGAGAAGCACACCCGCGAAGGGCTTCGTGCTTCGCTGGAAGATAGCTTCGACACGTACGTGGCGGCAAATATCCAGGAAGCGCTCAATGTTCTCGAACACGAGACCGTCGATCTCGTCCTGACCGATCTCCGCCTGGGCGGCGAGGACGGCATGGAACTCATCGACAAGGTGCTGGCCAAGCCGCACCCGCCGATTGTCATCATGATGACCGCCTACGGCTCCGTGGATGCCGCGGTCGAAGCCATGAAGCGCGGCGCTTACGACTTCGTCACCAAGCCGCTGAACATCGATCGGGTCGAACTCCTCATCAATCGCGCCCTGCGCAGCCGCAAGACTGAGGAAGAGGTCGTCGAGCTGAAGAAGCAGGTCGAGAACCGCTACGGACTGGAGCGCCTGATCGGCGACTCCGCAGTCATGCAGGAGGTGTACGACACCATCAAGCAGGTGGCCCCCACACGCGCGACCGTGCTGATTCAAGGCGAGAGTGGCACTGGCAAGGAACTGGTCGCGCAGGCGATCCACGCGCTCAGCGGACGCCCCAAGCACAAGTTTGTCGCCGTTCATTGCGCGGCGCTATCCCCGCAACTCCTCGAGAGCGAACTATTTGGCCATGAAAAGGGTGCCTTTACCGGTGCGGTCGAGCGCCGCATTGGCCGCTTTGAACAGGCTAGCGGCGGCACGGTTTTCCTCGATGAAATTGGCGAGATCGACGCCACGACGCAGGTAAAACTGCTGCGCGTGCTCGGCGAAGAACGCTCATTTGAGCGAGTCGGTGGAAACACTTCGATCAAGGTGGACGTGCGCCTCGTCGCAGCGACGAACAAGGATCTCGCCAGGCTCGTGGAGGAGGGAAAATTCCGCGACGACCTGTTTTTCCGCCTCAGCGTTGTGCCGATCTATATGCCTCCGCTGCGGGCCCGGAAGGAAGACATTCCCCTGCTCGTCCAGACATTCCTGAAGCAGTTCGCGACGGAAAACAACCGCCCGATCCGCGAGATAACCGTTGACGCCATGCAGGCGATTCTCCGCTACGACTGGCCGGGAAATGTCCGTGAACTCCGCACCGCCATCGAGCACGGCGTAGTCATGGCCAATGGGCCCAAGATCACCTTGCGCGATCTGCCGGGGCCGGTCCGTGATGGGAGCACTCCGAGCCTTGGTACAAAAGCAGGAGGGCTCTCGCTCCCTACGCCAAAATTTCCAACGAGCAAGGGCGAGCATTTCAATTTGCAAGCGACCGAGGCTCGACTCATTTTGCAGGCCCTTCAAGAGACAGAGGGCAATGTGACCCGAGCTGCCAAAAAGCTGGGGATCAGCCGCCGCACTTTGCACCGCAAACTAAAGGAACTGAAGCAAGAGACATCATCCGAACAGGAGCCAGCACCCAAAAATGCCGACCGCCATTCTTAATCTTATCTCGCCCATCATTGGTATCAGCGGATCGACAATAGGAATTGGCATCGGCGCAGCTGTCGCAGTCTGCCTTTTAACATGGGGCGCGCTCTGGCTCATCGGCCGGATGCACCTGACCGAAAAGAGCGTCCAGGAAACAGTTCACAAGATTGAGGAAGGGGCTTGGAAGAAATGGGTCTACCTAGCGCTGTTTATCGTCCCGACCATGGGAGTACTCGTACTGTGGTTCTACGGCAATGGAGGATTCAAGGGCCTCTGGCATCCCCGGGCATTCGAGCAGGCCGAGATCGCACGCGAAATCGCGCGTGGGAATGGTTTCACTACGAAGATCATCAGGCCCGCTGCCGTCGCTCAGTCTGTGGAAAATACGGGCGCGTTTTCCGTCGAGAAGATTCCGGATACCTACCACGCCCCGCTTTGGCCTACGATTCTCGCTCCGTTCGTCTGGCTTGGCCGGGACACCTGGGTCATGTCCCCCAAGGATCTTTCGTACCTCAGTGACAAGATCATCGCTGGCGTCGCATCCTTCTTTTTCTTACTTGCGGTCGTCGTCAATTACTTCATTGCGCGGCGTCTCTTCGACAACCGACTGGCCCTGCTGACCGTTGGCCTGCTCCTGCTCTGCGACCGATTCTGGCAATTTTCAATGTCGGGCCTGCCGCAGATGTTGCTGCTGTTCCTCTTCAGTTGCGCCATTTACACCCTGTTAAGAGCGGTAGAGGCGCACTGCTTTTGGAACCCGGTCGAACAGGACCATCACCATGACAGCGACGGTGGTTCGACCAATGCGACATTCGCCGAATCGCATGCCGAAGGTCACAACGCGGAAGCTGCCCACCACGCTCCGGGATTGCTCGATCGACCGGAACCATGGCTTGGCGCAACGTCGATCCTCTTCGGCCTGATGGCGTTAACCCACGGTCTCACGATCTGGATATTCCTCGCAGCGCTGGTCTTCTCCATCATTTACTTCCGTCCACCGCTTCGCGTGATCACAATCATGCTCGGCGGTTTCATCGTGCTCTATACCCCCTGGCTGGTGAGGAACTATATGGTCAGCGGAGGAATCAAGGGCATCGGCGGCGTTGCTTGGTATTCAGTCGTGTCCGGCATCCAGGGCTCGGAAAACGCTTTATTGCGCTCCATGGAACCGATCGCCGGAGGATTTGGAATTTCCGCCTTGCCCAGAAAGGCAATCTCGGAGGCCAACCTCCAGCTTGAATCCATTTACAAGTTCCTCGGATCCGTGGTTGTGGCTCCGTTTTTTTTCATCTCGCTCCTCCATCTCTTTAAACGGCGGGAGATCGCTGTGTTTCGTTGGCTGGTTCTGCTGTTGTGGCTCGGGGCGCTCGCCGGCATGTCGCTTTTCGGCATGAACGATCGTGACCTCGCCCTTCAGGCCAATGATTTGCACATCCTCTTTGTGCCGATGATGACCATGTATGGCCTGGCCTTTGTTCTGAACCTCTGGAGCCGGCTTGAAATCAACAATATTGCGCTCGTCCGACAAGGATTCATTGCCCTGCTCTTCCTCGTCTCTGTTCGCCCGTTTGCCTCAAACCTCGTTCAATTGTTCGGCCGCCAGTGGCCGGTCCAATGGCCGCCCTACGTCCCGCCATACATTGCCATTCTCGGGACCTGGACTACGGAAAAGGAAATCCTGATGTCCGACATGCCCTGGGCCGTGGCATGGTACGCAGACCGGAAATGCCTCTGGCTTCCAACGACAGTGAACTCATTCCGTGAACTTTACGATTACCGGTTCAAGTCACAGATCGTCGGCCTTTACCTCACGCCGGTTTCTGGCGACCAGCCGTTCCTTTCCGAAATTATCAAGGGCGACTACAAGGAGTGGTCGCAATTCATCATGCACAACCCCGCTCCGAAGGGATTCCCGCTTCACGCGGTGACGGCGATGCCCGTCGACAACATGTGCATCGTTTACTTCGATCGCGACCGCTGGACGAACAAGGAGGACTAATCCTGCTGCGGTTGCCTTGCACGGTTCTGAGCATTTTCTCGCCTGCCGTCGGCTCCGCGGAAGGCGCCAATGCGCCATCATGCCGTCGAAAAAGTGTACACACTTGGGAGTTGTGCAAGCGCCTCAAGTAACGTTTACTGGTCGGCTTCCTCTATTTCATGGCAGCAAAAAATCCAAAGCAACCCGAGCAGACCTTCGAGACGGCGATCGAACGCCTGGAAGGGATCGTGGAAGAGATGGAAGGGGAAAAGCTTCCCCTCGAGAGGCTGCTGGAGCTTTACGAAGAGGGCACGAAGCTGGCCAAGGTCTGCCAGGAACGGTTGGACACGGCAGAGAAGCGGATCGAGATCATTACCCGCAACAGCGCCGGAAAACCTCAGCTGACCGAATTCGATCCGGCCGAGGCTGCGACCGCCCAGTCGTCGAGCGCTTCCGTCGCCACCGGCACGACTCCTGCACCAGCTCCTGTATCCGCCCCGCGGAAGCCTGCACCGGCGGATCCGAACGAAGTTTCGCTTTTCTAGAGCATCCCGCCCGCCGTCCGATTTTTCCCCGCCAATAACCTCCCCCCTTTTCGTCCTAACTCATCGACACCATGCCCGACTCCATCCTTTCCAAGATCAACTCGCCATCCGATGTGAAGGCCCTCCCGGAAGAGGCCCTGCCACAGTTGGCTCAGGAAGTCCGCGATGAATTGGTTCGTGTGATGTCCGAGCACAATCCGAAATCGGTGGGCGGACATCTCGGACCGAATCTTGGTGTCGTCGAGCTGACGATCGCGATGCATCGGGTCTTCAATACGCCGAAGGACCGGTTCGTATTCGACGTCAGCCATCAGGGCTACGTGCACAAGCTGCTCACGGGCCGCCGGGACCGCTTCGATACGATCCGCCAGTACGAAGGGTTGAATGGCTTCCTGCTCCGCTCCGAGAGCGAGCATGATTGCTACGGCGCCGGACACGCGGGCACCGCTCTTTCCGCAGCGCTTGGCATGGCCGTGGGCCGCGACATGCGTGGCTCGGACGAGCACGTGGTCTGCGTCGCTGGCGACGCTGCCTTTACGTGCGGCGTGAGCTACGAAGCGCTGAACAACGTTGCCGAACAGACCAAGCGCCTCATCGTGGTGCTCAACGACAACGAATGGTCGATCGCAAAGAACGTCGGCGCCATTGCAAGCTACTTCAACAAGATCGCCACTCACCCGACCTACGCGCATCTGCACGACAAGGCCGCGAATTTTGTGAAAATGATCGGCGGACGGGCAGCCCTCGAGTTCGCCCACCGCGTCGAATCCGGCGTGAAGAATCTCCTTCTCCCGAGCGTGCTCTTCGAAGACCTGGGCTTCCGTTACTACGGGCCGATCGATGGACATGACGTCTCCCTGCTCACGCGGACCTTCGAGTTCCTCAAGACGCAGAACGAGCCGGTTATCCTCCACATCCTCACGCAAAAAGGAAAGGGCTATGCCCCGGCGATCGAGAAGCCGGACAAGTTCCACGGTCTCGGCAAATTCGAGCCAAAGACCGGTGCGGTAAAATCCACGGCGACCCCGACCTACTCGGAGATCTTCGGCCAGACGCTGGCGAAGTTCGCCGATCACAACAACAAGCTGGTCGCCATCACGGGCGCAATGCCCAGCGGCACGGGCCTCGCCTCGTTCGCCAAGGCGCATCCGAACCGCTACTACGACGTGGGCATCGCCGAGGAACACGCCGCGCTTTTTGCCTGCGGCCTCGCCGTTCAGGGTTTCAAGCCGTTCCTTGCCATCTACTCGACCTTCATGCAGCGCGCGTACGACATGATCGTGCACGACATGGCACTGCAGAATCTGAACGTGGCCCTTTGCATGGACCGCGGCGGCCTTTCCGGCGACGACGGCCCAACCCATCACGGCCTCTTCGACATCGGTTACCTGCGCCACATCCCGAACATCGTTCACATGTCTCCAAAGGACGAAGATGAATTCGTCGACATGCTCTGGACCATGGCGAACTACTCGGCCGGCCCGATCGCCATTCGCTACCCGCGCGGTGTCGGCACCGGCGTGAAGCCAAAGGATCAGCCGCGCATTCTCGAAATCGGCAAGGCCGAAGTCGTGAAGAACGGCACCCAGGTCGCCATCTTTGGCCTCGGCAATATGTGCCAGATGGCCGAGGAAGCCGCGAAGATGCTCGAAGCCAAGGGCATCTCGACTGCGGTGATCAATCCTCGCTGGATCAAGCCACTCGACGCCAACATGATCGAATTCTTCGCCCGCGGCGTGGATGTGATCTGCACGATCGAAGATCACGTCCTGCACAATGGTTTTGGCTGCTCCGTGATCGAGCACCTCAACGATGCCGGAATCAAGACGCCAGTGGTTCGCGTCGGCTGGCCGGATCAATTCGTCGAGCACGGCGCCGTCGATATCCTGCGGAAGAAGCACGGCCTCACCGCCGAAGCTACGGTGGAGAAGATCCTGCCGCACGTGAACATCAAGGCCCAGGGCACTCCGAAGTCGGCGGCGTAAGCCACGCTCGGTACAAAGAACGCGCGAGCCAGATTCCTGTTCCTTTGGAGCAGGAATCTGCTGCTAGTTTCATTCGCGCAAAAATGATGTGAGCCGCCTCTCAGAGGCGGCTCTTGTCGTATTTACGTATGGCAGCGCTCTCCTTGCGGATGGCGGGGCACGACGAATTTTATCGCTCGTCCACCGTCACTTTGTCACTGCGGCCTCATACTCCAAAGCCAACTGGACTCTGCTGGCCTCCTCCTTGACGGTCGGGAGAAGCGAAATGGCGAAGGTGCTCAGCCGTTCCCGGCAAAGTTCTCCGATCAATCGACAGATTTGTTGAAGGCGCACTGCACCGAAGTTTGCAGCTCCGCCCTTCAACTTGTGGGCGATCGCCGCGAGTGCGACATCGTCTTTCCGCTCAGCCGCCGCTTCCATTTCAGCCACAATCTCCGGCCAGTCATGCGACCAGACGTCTGCCATCGTCCGCACCAGCGCTCCATCCGGGCTCTCCTCCCGCAACGCCGCGACTGCTGCCGGCGAAATCTCGGGCGGCCCGTCAGCCTGCCTCGCATTTAGCAGATACGAGGCCGCGTGGATGATCGCGCCAAGTTGCTCGAGACGGAAGGGCTTCGATAGCAGGTCATCCATGCCCGACGCCATGCAGTGCTCACGCTCCCCTTCGAGCGCATGCGCCGTGACCGCAAAAATCAATGTCCTGCGCTCTGGCCCTTCCAGCCGCCGGATTTCCAGTGCAGCCTGGTAACCATCGAGCGCCGGCATGTGGCAGTCCATGAGAACCAGGTCGTGGCGCTTTTCACGCCAGAGGGCCACTGCGCTTTGCCCGTCTGTCACCGCATCGACCTCACATGGAAGCTTCTCCAACTGGTGAAGCGCGAGCATTGTACTCACAGTGCTGTCCTCCGCGAGAAGTACCCGAAGAATCGGGAAATCGTGCTCCAACGCTCCTCCCATCGACTCCAGCAAAGGTGCTGCCGGATTGACATCCGGTCCGCCTCCAGAAAGCAAAACCTGACCAAACGCCGCTTCAAAATGGAATGTCGATCCCTCGCCCGGAACGCTCACCACTTCGAGGTACCCTCCCATCAAATCCACCAGTTGCCGGGCAATCGCCAACCCCAGGCCAGTGCCGGCAAATCTCCGCGTAGTCGAACCGTCGGCTTGGGCAAAGGGTTCGAAAATGCGCGCGTGCGCTTCCGGAGCGATGCCAATCCCGTCATCGCTTACGGAAAACTTCAGGCGCAGTCGTTCGCCAGCGTCTTTGCCTCCTTTTTCCAGATGCGGCACAGCGCGTTCCACCCGAACAATGATGACACCGCGATCGGAAAACTTGACGCTATTGCTCACCAAATTGCCGAGGACTTGCTTCAGCCTGCCAGCGTCACCTTCGAGCAGTGATGGCACTCCATCTTGCACGCTCGTCTCGATCGCGATCCCCTTTTCCCTTGCCCTCGGCATGTGACACCCGACTACCTCGCCAAGCACATCCCGGAGGACAAAGTCCTGTGGATGCAATTCGAGGCATCCCGCCTCCACCTTTGAAAAATCAAGGATATCGTTGACGATCGCCAGCAGCGTCAGGGCACTGGCCTGAACCATCTCTACAAGGGGCTGCTGCTCCTCGCTCAACCGCGTTTCCTCCAGCATTTCCATGACGCCCATGATCCCGTGCAACGGCGTGCGAACCTCATGGCTCATATTGGCGAGGAATTGTGACTTCATCTCGTTCGCCTGTTTGGCCGCGGAAAGGGCCTGTTCGGCCGCAGCCCGCGCCTCGCGTTGCGCGGCTTCCGCGCGCATCGTCGCAGTGACATCGAGAGCGACGCCCCCAAGCAACCGCCGGCCATCCGGGTCGGTGAATGGAAATTTCACCACGAGCCAATGCGCGATCGAGCCATCATGGGTTAGGACTTCCTCGATCTCGTCGATCACCCGCCCCGTCGCGAAGACCTTCCTGTCATTCTCCATGCTCAGCCGAGCCATCTCGGCATCCATCCAATCGACGTCCCGTTTGCCAAACGCCTCTCCTCGCCGGAATCCGAAGACCTCCTCGCCACGCCGGTTCATGAAAACGTTCCGGCCCTGCTCGTCCTTCATGAAGATCACGCACGGGCTGTTCTCGATGAACGCCTCAAACTTTGCTTTTTGGGCCGCCAGCTCTCGCTGCGTCTCCTGCAACTGCACAAAAGCTTCTTCCGCGGTGACGGCGTTTAATTCCCGTTGCACGAGTTCGGCGAGGTCCTTCAACGTCTGGATCTCGGCGGCGCTGGGTTGCCTTGGCTTGGTGTCGACCACACAGAGCGTTCCAACCGGATGCCCATCCGGAGTCGTGACCGGCTGGCCCATGTAAAAACGAATCCCCGGCAAGCCAGTGACAAACGCATTGTGCGCGAATCGTCGATCATTCCGCGCATCTGTAACAATCATCGGCTCCTTCTGACCGAGGGCATGGACACAAAATGAAAGCTCCAGCGAAGTTTCCGACACATCCATTCCAATCCTCGACTTGAACCACTGACGGTTCGAATCGATTAGGGAGACCAATGCGATCGGCACATTCAGCAAGCGCGCCGCAAGACGAGTCAGACGGTCGAAACGCTCTTCCCTGGGCGTATCCAGGATACGCAATCGCCTAAGCGCCGCCAGGCGCACACTTTCGTCTGGTATACCGTTAGATGTGAGGAGCATCGGGGATGGTGAAGCAGGCTCGACAGGCACGATTCTCGCAACACGATTCGACTTGGAGGCGTGAGACGGACGTAATCCACCGCTGTAATCCATCAAGAAAGCGGCTGCACCCGAGTAACAACGAGATTGCCGCGGCAGCGTTTAGCGCGGAACGAGCAGCATCCACCATAAGACTGGAAATTTTCACTGCCGCTATAACTACCCGCCTCGTGATCTCGCTGATCTTCAACGCCCCGATGGAATGACAGGAAGCCCAGAGTTCCAAATGCGGACGATCTTCATCGCCGCGCCCTTTACTATTTGGAATTCGGGCTTCTGTGTTCATTCGTCATTCGGAATTCGTGACCTCGGAATAACCATGCAAGGCTGTAACGGTTGCGCTATTTCCCCGTCAAGCGGATGCAAATACCAATTTCTATGCATTCCCCACGGCGGAAACTACCTAGATACCTTCAAACCCGAATATCGAAGTCTGACGCGGCAACAACCCTACGTCCTATCCGCAGTTATGCCACCAGCTTTAGGTTGGGATCGATATCCGCAGTCAGCGGAGACGTCTCGCCTTGTGAGAATCTAAGCGAGGCAACATAGCCAATCATCCCGGCGTTATCCGTGCAAAGCGACGGCTCGGCGACTAGCAATTGGATTTTTGCCTTCGAACACGCCTGCTGAAACTTCTCACGCAGGCGCGTATTGCAACTGACTCCCCCGCTGACAGCAATGACTCGATGGCCGGTCGCACGAGCTGCGCTCAACGTCTTTGCCACGAGCACATCCACGACGGCTTCCTGAAACGACGCGCACAAATCAGGGAGATTCAGTGTCTCCAGCTTTGGCAGCAGATAACGGACGGATGTCTTGAGGCCGCTAAAGGAAAAATTGAAGTCGCCGGAGTCGATCATGCTGCGAGGGAACGCATGGCCGCGCGGATTTCCCTCACGCGCGAGACGATTTACATTTGGGCCGCCGGGATATGGCAGGCCAAGCAGCTTGCCCACCTTGTCGAAGGCCTCACCGGCGGCATCGTCGTGCGTCTGTCCCATGAGCCTGTAATGGCCAACGCCGCGAATCTCGACGACGAGCGTATGGCCACCGCTGACAACCAGCCCCACCGACGGTCGGACACCCTCCGGCGTTCCATAAAACGGCGAAAGCAAATGCCCCTCGATATGATTGATCGCGAGAAAAGGCTTCCCCATTCCAACTGCGAGCCCCTTTGCGGCGGAGGCTCCAATCATCAGCGAAGTCGCCAGGCCCGGCCCACGTGTTGCTGCGAAGGCGTCGATCTCGGAAATGCTCACCTGGGCCTGGGCAAGAGCGGCGTCGATCACCGGGCGCAGAGTTATCAAATGATTGCGCGAGGCGACTTCCGGAACCACGCCACCATAGGCCTGATGAATCTTGATCTGCGAAGCAACCTCGCTGGCCAGCAATTCAGAGCCACGCACGACCGCCACCGCCGTCTCATCGCAAGAGGTTTCTATCGCGAGGAGTAGAGGCGAATTGGAAGTGGGCATGATGAATGGTTAACAGGAGTCAGGGTGACGAAAGCTCAGACGGTGGCTGGCGAACATCGAAGATTCAAGAGCCTTGCTGGTCTTCGCTAGTGTCCTGCCACTTTCGACCCGCGGAGCGGTGCGATCAGTTCGCGGCCGACTTATGCACACCGCCGGTCCGATCGGCGTAAATCATCACGCCCTTGAGGGCATCGACCGCACGTTCGAGCTGGCTGTCGTGAAAGTTGGCGACTTCCTTGCGTTCCGCATCGTTCAGCAAATCCTCGCGGCGCTCGAGCATGAGCAAGCGCTCCTGCTCCGGAGTGAACGTCGCGCGAACCGTCGGCGATACGCCGTGCTCGTGAATCACCCGCTTGCTCGGCGTGTAATACTTGGCCGTCGTGAGCCGGACCGCCGAGCCGTCCTGCAACTGGATGACGCTCTGGACCGAGCCTTTTCCAAAGGTCGTCTCTCCGACGAGGATTGCGCGATCCAGATCCTTGAGCGCGCCCGCTACGATTTCCGAGCCGCTGGCGCTTCCTCCGTTGATCAGGATGGCCATCGGGAAGCGCGCCCTCTGCTTTGCGTTCTCCGAGGTTGGATAAATATGGCTTTGCGAAGGCACACGGCCTTCGGTGGACACGACTACTGTTTTCGGCGGAAGGAACTGCCCCGCGACATCCACGGCCGAATTCAGCAAACCGCCTGGGTTGTAACGCAGATCGAGAATGAATGCCTGCATCCCCTGCTTCTCCAGTTCGTCGAGCTTCTTACCCAGTTCCGCTGCCGTAGGCGCATTGAATTGCGTGATCCGCGCGTAGCCGATCTTGAAATCGCCACCAAGTTCCGAAGGCAGGATCCGAGCATCCTTGACGCTGGCAACTTTGATATTCTCCCGCACCATCGGGTAATCCTTCACTTCCTTGGTTGAAGGCCGCAAAACCGTCAGCGTGATCTTCTCGCCCGGCTCGCCGCGGAGTTTGTCGATGGCGTCGTTTAGGTCCATCTTCTCCGTGGAGACACCGTTGATCTTGATGATCTCGTCACCTGGCAGCAGCCCAGCGCGGAAGCCCGGTGAATCCTCCATCGGCGTGACGATCACGAGGTTTCCGTCACGTTGCGTCACCACGACGCCGAGTCCGCCAAAGCGGCTGTTCGTGTCTTCCTCCATCCCCTTGAAGTCCTTCTGGTCCATGAACTGCGAGTGTGGATCGAGCGAATTCAACATCCCCTTCAATGCGGCATGGGTCAGCTCGTCGTAGCTCACCTTCTTCTCATCCACGTAATCCTGGCGAATCAGCTCCATCGCCCGGGCCAGAATCGCGATGCTCGAATATCCGGTGTCCGGCTTTTCCTTGTCCGACGTGACGGCCGAGTAAATCCGAACCCCGGCAAGGGCACTGAAGCCAACGAGCACGACGACGATCGCTTTAAAAAGCCGCTTCTTCATGACGCCGAAACCTAGCATGCATGCGGCCAATGTAAATCAGGCTGCACGCTGGATTTGCGCAGAATTCCGCCCTGCTTCACCCCAGAAGTCCTTCGCGCTCGGCGTAATGGGCAAGATCGAGATTCGTGTGAAGTCCGAGTTTCTCGAGAATGCGTGCGCGATAGGTGCTGACCGTCTTTACACTGAGCGAAAGATCGGCACCGATATCCTTGACCGCCTTCCCTGTCGCCAGCATCCGAAGCACCTGGAATTCACGATCCGAGAGCCGTTCGTGGGCGGGCCGAGCCGCATCCGCCGCCATGAATGCTGCCAGCTTTTCCGCCAGTGACGCGCTGACGTAGCGCCTGCCCTGCAGGACCGTCTTGACCGCCCGAAGCAATTCCTCGGGCATGCTGTCCTTGGTGATGTAACCGGCGGCGCCCGCCTTCAGCACTCGCAGGGCAAACTGATCCTCCGCATGCATGCTTTGCACCAGCACGGCAGCGCCCGGGCTCGCGGTGCGAAGATCCCGCAATACATCGAGACCGCTTCTGCCCGGCATCGAGATATCGAGCACGATGAGATCCCAAGCCTCTTTCCATGCGCGGTCGAGGGCCTCCTGGGCCGTCGCAGCCTCGGCAAAGACGGCGTCGGGAAACTCTTCGTGGAGCATTTCCCGCAAGCCTCGACGGACTACGGCATGATCGTCTGCCACCAGGAAATGATATGGCTCAGTACTCATTGCCGGACCTCCCGTGGAACTCTCAGCATGACCTTCGTGCCGCCGCCTTCTGCGCTGCTAAACTCCAAAGTACCGCCGACCGCCAGCGCCCGCTCGCGCATCCCGAGAAGGCCAAACCGGTCCTGCCGGGTAAGTGCATCCGGAGGCAGGCCACGTCCATCGTCGGCGATTTCCAGCCTCAATTCTCCGTTTTCCTCGGTCAACTGCACGTGAACCTCGGTCGCTTCGGCATGCCGTGCCACATTGGTCAGCACTTCTTGAAAAATGCGAAACACCGCCGTCCCGATTGCGGGGTCGACTGTCACGTGATCCGGGCGTTCCATATGGCAGGTGATTCCCGATCGCACCTGAAACTCGCCCGCCTGCCAGGCGATGGCCGGAGCGAGGCCAAGCTGATCCAGGATCGCCGGGCGCAGGTCGCGGCAAATCTTGCGAACATTGGCAATGGTTGAATCCACGAGTTCCAAGGCCATGCGACTGCGTTCCCTGAGGATTTCGACGCCCTCCCAATTCATCTTTGCCAGCTTCCGATCGATCCAGCTCACATCCAGCTTCAAGCCGGTCAAGGCACTCCCGAGTTCATCATGAAGGCCGCGCGAGATCCGAGTCGCCTCCTGTTCCCGCACGGACTGCAGATGCGCGGCAAGCGCGCCCAGATGCGCCCGCGACTGCCGCAGGGTTTCCTCGGTTTCCTTCCGTTCGGTGATGTCCTGAAAGAAGACCGAGACGCCCTCTGCGGAAGGATAAATCAATCCTTCGAGCCAGCGGCCCCATTGTTCAAAATACTGCTCGTGGCGGATCACCTTTTGCTCGGTCATGGCCCGCTGGCAGGAGTTGTAAAATGGTCTGCCGACGGCCCACGGAAATTCGTCCCAGGCACATTTTCCGATCAGCGACTCCGGCGTGCGTCCCAGCAGTCCAGCGGCCTTTCGGTTGATGTAGGTATACCGCCACTCCTTGTCCATTGCGGCGACGCCGTCGTTCACCCGATTGATGATTTCCAGGATCGTCTGCCCCGCACGCTCCGCCGCCTCCCGGGCTTTTTTCAACTCTCGCGTCCGCTCCTCCACGCAACGCTCGAGCTCCGCATGCGACCGTCGCAAATCCTCCTCGGCGCGCTGCCGCAGTGTATCGCTGCGCCGTAGTTCCAGCAACGTCACGACGTGCCGGCTCAAAATGCAGAGTGTCAGCGTCTGATCCGGTTGCAATCGCCGTGGCACGACATCCGCGACACAGAGGGTGCCCAGCGCAACGCCGTCCTGCGTAATGAGCGGCGCACCGGCGTAGAACCGGATCTTCGGACCACCGGTGACGAGCGGGTTATTCGCAAAACGCTCGTCTTTCAGGGTGTCCGGCACGACCAGCAGGTCGCTGCCCTGGATCGCCACCGCACAAAACGAGATGTCTTTCGTCGTCTCCGCGATTTCAATGCCCACCTTCGCCTTGAACCACTGGCGCTTGTCGTCGAGCAGCGAGATCAGAGCGATCGGTGTATCGCAGATGTGTGCGGCAAGTGCGGTCAGTTCATCGAAGGCTCGCTCGGATGGCGAGTCCATGATCTCCAATTCCTGAAGTGCCCGTACCCGAGCCTCTTCATTAACGTCAATCGGCGCAGCCACGGAATTCATATCTCCCGATATGCGCCCACAGACATAAAATTCCCCATTGCCGCTCTGCCTGCGCTTTGCCGCAGCTCAGCAGCATGTGTGGCGTGGATTCGTTCCACCTTCATACTCGCACACCCGATCTGCATCACTCTTCCGCAAGGTTAACATGAAACCACCGCCCTGCACGCCAAATCGATGCACCCGCCCGGCTGCTCGGTTTCACGCCACGGCACTGCCGGCTGCGGAATGCAGCCGGCATGCGACAAATTTTCGCCCCTCCCTCGGTCATCAAGAGGCTTCCACAGCCTGATCGATCATCCGCCGCCGTTCGACCGGTTGCGTCCAGCGCCAGCGATGCTCGTCATCAAGCAGGGCAACCGGATCGAAATACAGGAACTTGCGTCCCGGTTTGACCGCCGGACTTGTAAACACAGCGATGCCACTCCCGCGATTGTAATACTCAAAGGAATGCGCATCGCGTTTGCCGCCGCCTCCAGGGGCGTCCACTACAAACGACGGTGTATTGAATCCGGCAGTATACCCGCGCACGTGCTTCTCGATGTTCAGTCCTGCCTTCAAGGTGGTCCGCAAGTCTTCCACGCCCGGAACCATGTCGTGGAAATACACGTAATAGGGATGGACGTTGATGTACGAAAGCCTGCTGACGAGCAGTTGCATCGCGGCGACGGAATCATTCACCGTGCGCTGGAGCACAGTCTGGCAGCGGACGAAAATACCGCGCTGCGTGAGCAGGTTGAGTGCATCCTGCGTCACACCGGTGATTTCATTTGGGTGATTGAAATGGGTGTGGAGGACCACGTCCTTGTAGAGCGACCGGGCGAGATCCACGACACGGGTCAGGGCGTCGGTCCACGCGTTATCGGTGAGGATCTTCTGCGGCAAAACACAGAGGCCCTTCGTCGCGTACCGGATCCGCCGGATGTGCGGGATTTTCAGCAGGCGTTCGCCGATGAACTGAATGTGGTCGGGCTTGAGATTGAAGGTATCACCGCCAGAGACGACGACGTCCTCCAGCTCCGGGGTGCGCTCGATGTAGGCAAAGGCTTGTTCCCAACGCGAGAGGCTGGCGTGCAGATCGAGCTTGTCGGTAACGGTCTCGGTGTCGCTGCCGATCGCGTAGGAACGCGTGCAAAAGCGGCAGTAAACAGGGCAGGAATTGAGCGGAAGAAACAGCGCCTTATCGTGATAGCGGTGCGTCAGACCCGGCACCGGGGAATCGGCCTGCTCATGGAGCGAATCGAGCTGGGCCATTGGATGGTCGGGGCGCTGTTGCGAACGAAGCGGAATGAATTGCTTGCGGATCGGGTCGTTCTCCCAGTCGTTCCAATCGACCAGCGAGAGAAGATACGGCGAAATTCGAAGCGCCATCGGCGCGTGCTGCAGACCTGAAGCGAGGTCTTCGTAAAAGGCATCCGGCACGAGATCCCCGAGTGTTTCGCGCAATTGCCGGATATTGGTAACGGAATGTTTTTGCTGGAACAGGTGGCTCTGGAATTCCTTCTCGCTCACCTTTTGGTAAGCCGGAAGACCGCGCCAGAACTCGTCACGGCGGAGGTTGCGGTGATCGGCCTGAGGTTGGCTTCTACTCGGAGGTTCCTCCAAGGCCGTGCCCGTGGAGGAAACTGACGGAGGGTCAACGTGTGCTGTGTCGATGTACATAGTGCGGTTGGTGTTGGGTTCCGGGGAAAAAATCAGACAGCCTTTACAGCCACGCGGTCCTCACCCTTGGACGGATCCTCGATCACCGTTTCCAGCACGTCGGCAAGGGTGCGCCTGGCCAGTTCCTGTTCCAGTGCCTTTTGCGCCGAGCAAAAGACTTCCTCGAGCACAAGCTCGATCTTCCGGCCCACCGGACAACGCTGGTCCGGCTGGTGCGGATGCGGCGAAAAGCTCGGCCCGCATTCCACGGCACGATAGACTGCATCAAGTGTGATCTGTTCCGGCGGCCGGCTCAGCCTGGCTCCGCCCCTCGCACCTTTGTGCGTCTGCACGAGGCCACCGCGACGGAGATCCGACAGGATCCTGCGAATCACGACCGCATTCGTATTGACGCTTCCGGCCAGCAGGTCGGAAGTTCCCATCTCCCGCTGCTTGTAAGCGAGGACGGTTAGAATGTGGACAGCAAAGGCGAATCGGCAACTCGCAGCCATGTCGTTCGGAGAATGTAATCGTATCGGTTACATATTGTCAAATGGATGGCCCGGCATCCACGATTTTCCGAACGTGAGGAGCGCATGGCTGCGCCCCTCAATTCATCGTCCAGCCTTATTCGGCGGTGATCTTGATCACATGCGTGACCGGCACGAAAGCAGTTTTAATTGCAGCAGCGAGCGGCTCGCGTGTGGCTTCAGTCGCCTTGACCACCGCCTCGCGGTCCAGTTTGCCCTCCGCATCTTGAAGGGCGAAGAGCTGCTTCATCTCCGGATCTTTGATCTCATCGGCAGTTTTGAAGTGGCCGCCCATGAGCTCGTGGAAGATCTGCTTGATCTGCTTTGTCTCGTAGGACTGTTTGGCCGCTACTGCCGCGTCCACCTTCTTGAAATCGGCCACGAACGGATTGTCAGCAAAGTCCGCCGCGAGATTCACGCCATCGCTGAGCTGCTTCGCCGTATAGGAATGTGTCTCAGCGCCCCAAGAGATCTGGTACTTCTGCGCGGTCGGATTCTTCAGCACGAGCACCAGCCGGTTCAGGTCCTGATTGAACGGCACGCGGGACATTCCCGAGCGAATATTGTCATCCTTCGCCGGATCTCCTCCGACGGCACAGAACGGATAGCGGCTGCTCTTCAGGTGCAATTCGCCATTCAGGAATCCCAGCACTTCGTGACCGGAAGAAGCGGTCGCTTTGCCGGCACCGAGATCGACCGTAAAGGTTCCGATGTCACCATCGAGGCCCATGGCTTTGAGAAACGCGTAGGCCATCACTGTGTGGCCCGCCCAGCCAGGATGAACGCCGTCACGGCCTTCGATCGCATAGTCAGGGCCGTAAAGCTTGTGAGCCGCAAATCCCGCCGTAAACATCGGCCAGAACACATCGGCGAAAGCCACATGCTCCTGGGCTGCAATGTCGATATCGATGTTGCGAAGCTGGCAGAGGCTCAGATTCAAGTCTTCGACCGTGCCAGTCGCTGTCTTCACCCAGACGGGCATCTTTCCGACGCAGCCCGCTGAACCGAGGACAACCCGCGTCCCTGCTTTCTTGAATTCCTCGACAATCGCCGTCTGCTTGGCCCGATACATCTCGCCGATCTTCTCTTCGAACGGCTTGTACTGATGATCGTTCATGCCGTAGCACGTCGTCGCAATCGTCGGCGAAAAGCGCAGGCAATCGTTCTTCATTCGATTGAGAAACCCGGTCGCCGTCTCGCCACTCCAGCCGTATTGCCGGACCGACACGCCATACTGCGGCACGCAGACGGTGAGATAGGTTTCCATCATCCGCGAATAGAGCTTCTGCTCAGTGATCGAATCACCACAGATCGCCAGGCGATCGCCGGGCTTTAGCATCAATCCAGACGGCGCAGGTGCGACTGCCGGCTGAAACTTGCTGAAAAAGGGATCCTCCGGCTTCGGCGCAAGCGGCCGGTCGGCATACGAAACAGAGAGTCCGAGGGCAAAGGCGAGGAAGAAGAAACGGGTACGCATGGGGACCACCGAGATTTCCCTTTTCAACCCGCGCCGGGAAGAAGGAATAGATGGAAAGCGCACATCCACAGGATTTTTCGCCACCAAAATCCCCGGACGTGCTAAACCAGCGAGATACATCCTTTGCCTATCTCAGTCCGTTCGATTGCTTTCGTCCTTTTCGTCCCTTCCCTCAAATCCTGCTTCCATGACTCCCTGGATTACCGATAGCTGGCGCAATCTCCTGCCCGCCCCTTGGGCGGAAGTCGTCCTTGCAGCCGTCGCCGTCATTTGTGGAGCGATCGTCGGCAGCGAGCGCGAAAAGCACGAAAAGGCCGCCGGATTGCGCACTCTCATGCTCGTGTGCCTTGGCTCGTGCGGATACACCATGGTCGCGTTTACCTTCAGTACCAACGCGGGAGACATCTCGCGAGTGGTTGCGCAGATCGTGACTGGCATTGGCTTTTTGGGTGCAGGTGTCATCATGCACGGGCGCAATACCATTACCGGCACCACCACTGCCGCGACGATCTGGGCGACGGCTGCGGTCGGCATCTTCGCCGGTTCCGGCTATTGCGGGGGCGCGCTTGGTCTCACGCTGCTCGTACGCCTCGTTCTGAGCATGATCGTCGTTTACGAAACGCTCGTCACCGGTGAACGAAAGCCGATGGAAGTGCGCGTCGGCTACGCGCCTGCCGATGGAAAGACAAAGGTGAAAATCGAATGGCTGCTCGTCGATTATCGTGTCTCCACCATCCACGCCGAATGGACTGTGGAGGAACAGGACCTGCACCAACTGCAACTGCAACTGCACCTCGCGCGGCATCGCCTGCGTCAACTGCTCGCGGACATCGTTAGCATTCCCGAAGTGAAATCGATCGAGGAAAATTTCATCTGTCGCATCCCGAGGCACGGCAAGCACCGGCACGATGCCTAAAAGGTCCGGTCCTTCGACCTTCCAGCCCTTGCCAGAAACTCGATCATCTGCCCCGCGCGGTAGTTGCAAATGCTAGGTTTTCTGGCAGAAGAGACGCTCCCTGCACCTGTCCATGTCTGCACTCATCAACTGGCTCATCGCGTCCCAACAGTTTTTCCACAACATGGGCTGGCTCGGCCTGCTCGCATTTGCGGGGATCGGACTAGTCGTCAATCTATGTCTCGCGCCAATGTCGCCCGTCGCTATCGCGGGTGGATTCATCTTTGGCTTCGGTGAAGGACTCATTGCCATCTGGTTGGGAACGACCGCCGGCATCGTGGTCAATTTCTTGATCGCACGCTACATTGCGCGCGACGCCATAGCCCATCGCTTCGGGAAAAATGAAAAATTCCGCCTCATTGATGAAGCAATTGGCCGTGAGGGCGGCAAGATCGTCCTTCTCCTTCGGCTTTGCCCCATCCCGTTTGGCCTTTCGAATTTCTGTTACGGCCTGACCGCCGTCCGCTTCTGGCCCTATTTCTTCGCCAGCGTCGTGGGAATCATCCCCGGCAATCTCTTCTTCACTTGGCTCGGATCGACCGCGCATGAAAGCCTGGCTGCGGTGCTCGATTCCCACCGTGCGCGTCATCCCATCGAGTACGTGATGATGTTCACCGGCCTCATCGCCGGCTTCGCGGCACTCACCTACATCACGCGGATCGCCCGCGCAGCCGTCGCGAACCGCCAGGAGGAAGCAGCCTCCGCCGCTTCAAAATAAGAGCGTTGCCCGCCGGCCCATTTTCAACGCACCATCGCGTACATCCACGGCCCAATCACTTACGCGTCGCAGCAGCGGTGAGTAAATCGATTTGCAGATCTCCGCTCGCGCATAGCGGCCACAGCCTTAGATTCACCATCGCACGCACGTAGCGCGATCTTAGTGCGCGGCAGCAGGTACAAACACAACAGCCCGCGGAACGATCAACGCTTTGGTATTCGTGCGCCTGGCGACTTCCTCCATGATTTCCGCGGCCGAAGCATTCCTGGCTGAGAGGCTGATCCTGATATTCGGATCAACGCCAATGTCAGTTGCACAGATAATCCCACCATCCTTCCCCCAGAACGCGTTGCAGATTTCGTTCAGGGAAGCATTCTCGATTTCTACTTTATCGAGAATCCTGTGCAACTCTCCCTTCATTTCCATGACGCCACGGTCATTGATTAGCACGTCTGCACGCTCATCAATGGCGAGCGTTTGTGCGTCAACTTTCTCCCCAAATAACTCTCGAATACTCTGACCAACTACTGCGACTTTGCTCCCTTTCGCGGAAGTTTCCGACGGTGAAGAGGGCTTGGAATCAGCATTTTCCTGTTTGGAATAAAGTTCATCCAAAATGGCTTCGATCCGGATCAAGTGTGGCGCTATATCTTGAACTGTAAGGCATTCCTTCCCTTCATTGTACTCGATCGCCGATACGAACGAGACACCCCTGGCCTTCAGGGATTCCCTGGTGATGTGGCTAGCTATACCGGGAGGGATATAGTATTCCTCGGATTCCAATGTATAAATGCCCGAAGTAGCCAGCTGTCTAACCACGATTGCGCCACCAGCAACGGTAGCGTTACAACTGGACAACGCCATGACGTCCCGCAACAGCTCCCCGATAGAGCAATTTTTCAAAGAAAGTGTGATACGGAAGTTCGCAAAGCCGACTGTAGGATCCGTCACATCAGCATAAGATACCGGTTCCAAACCCGGAATTGACGGCGCCGGGTTGGCGGATGCAGGGGTGGGATGGAACTCCGAGAACACACAGACGATCGGTGTCGAAATCCGATCCCGAATAAACTGGAGCGCTTCCCGCAGCGTCACGTCCCGAAAATTGGCTTCGGGAACGACAACAGTTTTTAGCTTCGATCGGATGGATTCGATCGCCTGCCGGTCGTTTGCCCGAGCTTCCACCATTTGCTTCAAGCGGGCTGCGTCACTCGTCAGCGGCACATATCCCATCCCCCATTTATAAACCCACTTTTCTCCCGGGCCCTGCACAACACCTCCGGTTTCCGGCTTCATCTCGATCGTCACCTTCGACGTCGTTGCAGCTCCGCTGACCGACTGTTTAGCATTTCCGCTATTCGCCGGATTCGAAGTTTGGGCCGGTGACTCTGCAATTAGGGCAAGTGTGGAAAGAAAGAAGACCGCTGTGGTGAATATGGCTTTCATAACCGGATATCGTTTACCTATGAGCCGGGGCATCCAATGGGCTGCGGTAGCCCCCTGAACAACGCTGGTCGAAATTTCGTTGTGCGGCGGCATTAACCTGGTTGGAGAGAGACGGACTTAAAACGAACATGGAGAGCCGGAAGCTCAGTTGTCCTTGGATGTTTCCGCCTTCACTACCTTACCGGACTTGTCGTAGTGGTATGTCTTGGCATCCATCCTCCTGCCGCTTTCGCTGCGCTCAAGGATGCGCGCTCCACTGGCGGAAAAGACAAAGGTATAGGTCGTTGTAAATACGCCAGTCCCCTTCTGCGTCGTCTCGATCTCGAGTGCAAATGGCTGTTCCTCTGTCGAGACAATGATCGAATCAACGTCGCTAACGGTTGCAACATCTTCCTCATCGATAAAAAATGGACGGATGCCCGGCCCACCCCGAGCCGACTCATCCAATCCAAACATGACCGTGAGCGTTTCCGATTTTGTGCCATTCGGGTAATCGATTTGCGTCCGGTAAGTCACCCGGTAAATCCCCCTGTTCATGTATCGACCTATTTGCAGCACAACCTCCGAAGTCTGTGGGGGAAGAGGAACCCAGTTCAGGCCGGCGGGAGTGCCATCAGGGTTGTATTTTATCTCCGGCATTTTCGACTCGAGGTCCGTCCCGAATGCAATGGCTTCCGTGTTGGAGAAAACACGATCGGCATTCCCGTCAAAACACTTCGAGTCAGGGCTTCCTGCGTAAAGTCGCAGCGGGAGTAAAGCAATTGCGATTACAAAGGCTAATACGCGCATCGAGGTCCAATGGTTATTACTGCTTCGCGCCCGCCTTGATCAACTCCCAAGGAGTCTTCCAGCAGGAATACCAAGGGATGTTCGGAATTCATGGGGCGATTGACGGAAAAACCTCGAGGCGGTCCTTCCCGCCCTACCGAGAGCCAGAGTCGACTACGCCAAGTCGGTTGGCCCGGATAGTGCCGCCAAAACCCGGATTGCGCAACGCCTTCCGTTATTTCAGGAAAAGGTAGACAGGCGCCTCACCCGCAGGGATGTGTATCATACCTGCCCCGCCTTCGGTCCATTTCACCGGCTCAGGCGCCGCCGAACTCAATGGCATCCGCTCGGCCCTCAGGATCGCAGTCGCCGGAATCGGAATGTTAACATCCCTAGCCTCGCCCTGCGGCCTCCAGGCGACCAAGACGCGCTGCCGGGCATCGCTACCCTGCTGAAATTCATAGAGATACCCCGACTCAGCGTCTTCCCGTAGAACCTTCGCAAGCCGATACGCTCCCAGCGTCTTCTGCAGGTGCGCGACCGCATAGAATGCTGGCTTGGGCTGAAAATTCCGAGTCAGCCCCGACGAGCCGTGAACATGCGGTTCATCGTTATCGTTAAAGAAATAGAGATAAGCCCGATCCGCGCCACGAGCCGCGAGAACGAGGTAGGCCCGCACGATCCATTCTGCCTGCTGCAACTCCGTTGAACCCTGCCATTTTGCAAAGTCACCAGTCGGCGGCGGCGCTTTGGTCGACGCGTCATAACCAAATTCAGTCAGCCAGACTTCCTTCTCTTGCGCATTCTGATCACGCCACGCCAGCACGTGTTCAAGGTCTTTGAGGAAATTGATCTTCGGATCTTCCGGATAGCTCCGGCGCCAGGTCGGCCAGCCTTCCACCTCCGGGTAAATGTGAATGTTTACAATATCGACGAGCGATCCGAGACCGTGAAGACAATCGACGCTTTTCGAATAGCGGCCGCTCGGCCCGAGATTTACCGCACATGTGGCGATGCGCAGCTTGGGATCCCCTTCCCGAGCACCGCGCGCCATTCCTTCGAAGAGTTTCCGGTAAGTGTCGTCATCATACTTGCCCGGCTCGTTTCCAATTTCCATCGACTCTACGAGCGCCTTGCCGGATGGCCCAAAATACCGTGCGAACGCCTTCCCGTAAGCAAACGCATCGCGCGACACGTCCCGCCAGGCCTTCGGATCCATGTCATCGAACATGATGTCCGCATCAATGCGATACCCGGCCTTCAGCCATCCCGCGTACATTCCACCCCAGTCCACGCGGTTCCGAGCCGCGGGAAACTCTGTAACATGGTCGCTCTCGTCGCCGACGTCCCATTTAAAAGGATGATAGTCGCGCACCACCCGGGTCACGGGAGCATACAGATCCGGCTTGAACTGCACGGTGTGAACGCAAAGTCCCATGAAATCGCGCATCAGTGGCCGCGGCTTTGGCGGCGCAGCCATCACCGGTGAAAAGCCGGACAGCACTGCTAGGATGAGGGGAAGGGCTCGGCACTTCATGCGCATCGATCTGCGCTACCGGCGCCTGCAACTCCAGTCTTTTTCGATCCGCACGGCGATTCCGGCAGCGCGGATCCATTACCACTATGACTCATCGTAATCCCCGCGAGCACAGCCGGAATCGAATAGCCGGGGCCGGGGCAGTCTCTCCGCCTGTATACAATGTTGCGATCCGTCCTCGGTTCCGATCGCCCTGCCACTTAGGAGATCACTTCCCGCGATACGGCTCCGAATGCCTCTGATGCTCCGTCCAATTCTTCGCATAGGCCTCGGCGAGCACCGGAGTCTTATGAATGACGAGGAGATTTTCGGCATTACGCTCCTCCGCCTGGTTCGTAAAATTGAACGAGCCGGTGATCACTGTTTCACTATCGATGATCATCACCTTGTTGTGCGCAATCGCATGCGCAGCATCGACCCAAGTCGGGATGCCCGCATGCGCAGTAAAGTCCGCCGACGAGTATTTCTCTTTCTCGGGAATCTGATTCTTATCGATGATAATCTTCACATCGAGCCCACGCTTGTGCACATCCACCAGCGCCTTCGCGATCTCGGCATTCGTAAAGGAGTAAGCCTGCACCCACACGCTCCGCTGAGCATGACGCAACTCACGAACGACGGCATCGGCGCAACCACCCTTGGGAGAAAAGAAAACCTCCACCTCTTTCGGAACGATCGGCTTGCTCAGATACCGATTGCCCAACTGAAGGGCAGCCGAGCCAAGAGCGATGAAAGCAACGATGATCGTGAAAGGAGATGTGGAGCGTGAGGATCTGGCCATTTTTGCGGGGCGCGCTTTATAGCGGTCGCGCGCTGGATTTCCAGTGCTCCTTGCAGAAAACGCGCCAGCACACCGAAATCAGGCCAATCTCAATCCACTGTGCCCTCGCGGGTAACTCGCAGGACCGCCCACGCGACTTACTCTCATTGCCGGAAGCTTCGCGCAGTCGTTCGGAATTCTTCGAGGATCGCTCGCACGAGCGGACGCTTCTCTCCGACGCACACTGCTGCGGAAAACTCGATCGCGACCTTCCCTGCCAGTGGGCGAAAAACCGTGTGCCGATGTGGCAATTCCTCGACTTCGTCCGGCATCAGGCAGACTCCGCTACCGCTGCCAATCATCGCAAGCGCACTCGACAGGCCATCTGCTTGAGCCGCAAATCGCGGGGCAAATCCTTCATTTCGACAGACCTCCGCGATCGCTTCGTTTCGCCCCGGAAACGAATCCTCGGAGAAGCCCACAAAGGACTCCCGCGCAAGGTCAGCCACCCGGATCTTCTTCTCCTCAGCCAACGAATGCCCCTCCGGAAGGACGGCACAGAGAGGCGCGCGGCGAATCACGAAGAGATCAAATTCCTTCGAGAGATCCGCACACGCGTAGCCGAGCAAAGCGATATCCAACCGGCCATCGCGCAACGCTTCCACCTGCCGCGCAGGACTTAACTCGAAGAGCGTGACGCGCACCTTCGGATGCCGCTGGCTGAAGATCTGCAGGCTGCCCGCCAGAAAACTTCCCAGCGCGGGCGCAATGTATCCGATGTCGAGACTCTCATGCCGGCACGCGGCAAACTTCCGCATCGAGAGGGCCGACTCCGCGCTAAGCTGGAGAATCCTCCGGGCATCCGGCAGAAATGCTTTGCCTGCCGGGCTGAGCGCAATCCCCGCTGTGCTGCGGACAATGAGCTCGACACCGAGCTCCTGCTCCAGATCGCGGATCTGCCGGCTGAGCGCAGGCTGCGTCACGTGAAGGCGAGCCGCCGCGCGGCGAAAGTTCAACTCTTCCGCGACCGCGGTGAAGTAGCGAAGATGGCGCAGTTCCATTTACAAGACGTGATAACCGGCAGGCATCAGCTTGCAAAGAAACAAGCATTGGGCCGCAATGCCTCTCCCGGGCTAAGGTTTCTCCATGAACACAACCTCAGTATCCACCACCACCCCAAAGGCGCAGGTCCGGCGCAGCGGCGAACGCGGCCAGACCCAGATCTCCTGGCTCGAAAGCCGCCACACATTTTCCTTTTCCGATTACTACGATCCCGAGCACATGGCTTTCCGCTCGCTCCGCGTGATCAATGAAGACTGGATCAAGGAAGGCATGGGCTTCGGCACCCACCCGCATCGCGACATGGAAATCCTGACCTATGTGGTCTCAGGCGAACTCCAGCATCGCGACAGCATGGGCAATGGCCGGATCATCAAGCCCGGCGAGCTCCAGGCGATGACTGCCGGAAGCGGCATCACGCACAGTGAGTTCAATCCTTCCCGCAAGGAACCGGTCCATCTCTTGCAGATCTGGATCATGCCGAACCAGCGCAGCCTGAAACCGTCGTATGCCGAATGGAAACCAGAAGGCAACACGACTGGGCCACTCACACTGCTCGCTTCGCCCGATGCCGCCAATGGCAGCGTTCTCGTCCACCAGGATGCGAAGCTTTTCCTTGGCAAACTCGGAGCCGGCGAATCGGTCGTGCACCGCACAGGCTCTGACCGGGGTCTATGGCTCCAGGTCGTGAAAGGTGAAGTGCAGGCCGGCGGCGCCAAGCTCGGCGCCGGAGACGCGGTAGCCGTTGAAAACGCAGTTGAACTCCCGATCGGGACTGAATCCGGCAGTGAGTTCCTGCTCTTCGATCTCGCCTGATCCAAGAGTAAGATCGAATCGGACGGGGTGCGTCCTGGCAAAGGTGAAAACCGAGCCGGCGCACCCCGTTTCTTTGTTTTTAACCAGAGCCGCGGGAACGCCGCCTGCTAATCTGCTCCAGGCTCCAATCATTTTCATCGTCCATCGTTCCCTTATCCAGCTCCCTCAGCCGAAGTCCTCCTGCTGGCGCCGGCCATCGTCACATGATACTGACTAAGTTCATCCGATGAGCCGATTCCGTTTTCTTCGCCATGTAGCCGGCGACTATCGCCGAAGGGTCCTGCCAGCACCTCATCATCCGAAACCGCGCGAATGGCCTCCAGATCGCGTCACCACGGCATGGCTGGGACACGCCACCGTTTTGATCAATTTCTATGGCATCAGGATTCTCACCGATCCTGTGTTTTACGCACG
>FTCV01000912.1_pt1 | contig 28840 bp, 23 predicted proteins | sample 1639691 | NCBI WGS metagenome assembly FTCV01 (sample SAMEA3914864, study PRJEB12502) | metagenome | biome: forest; material: soil | place: USA | collected 2012-03-12 | depth 0.3 m
GGCCCAGCCGATGCGGCTCATCCTGCCGCTGCGCTTCCGCGCCATAACGCACGATCGCCTGCCAGGACGGGAATTCGATGATCCCGCAAACGGTTGTAATATACGCATGGACCAGCACCAGAACGCCGTACTCGGTCGGCCCCAGAAACCGCGTCGCCAGCAGCAAGTAGCCAAGGCTGATGATCCCGGCCCCCGCCTTCCCGCCCATGACCATGCCGAGCGAGGCGAAAATGCGGCCCACGTTCTTGCGCGAACCCTGCGCGCGATGGGGCGCACCGGGCGGCACTGGTTCCGGCTGGTCCGGTTCGGGCTTACGGTTCTGATAACGGGCAGCAAACACTGTATTCTGCCTCATGCCGCGGCAAGCGTCCGCGATGTTACCGTGCCGGATCGACGTTCCACAAAAGCGACGATGGCCTCCGCCGCGCGAACCGATGACGGTGTCGTAGTCAGATCGAAGCTCTGCGCAAATAGATCTTCCTGCACCTGCCGATAATATTCGGCGTGCAAGGTATCGGCACGCTCTATGGCGGCGGGGATTTCAGCCGGCGTGGAGATCACTTCCCCCGCGTTCCAATGCAGGAAATTCGGATCGTTGCGCCAGCTATGCCCATGGCTGTTGAGGAAAATGCAGGGCCGGGGCCGCAGCAGGAATTCGTAGATCTGGCTGCTGGCATCGCCCAGATAGATATCGGCCGCCAGCGTATAGGTCATATCCGTAGAAGCGCGGCTGCCCAGGTCGATCTTGATGTTCTCTCCGCGCAGGAAGCGGGGCGGTATCGTTCCAGGCTTGTCGACCCGCAATCGGTCGATGGTGACCACCAGTTCACGCTGAAACAGCATGACATGCGGCGCGAACAGCAGGCCGACCTGCCGGTCACCCAGGAACTGTTCAAAAACCTCATGCCCATGGCGGAACCATGACGATAGATGCGGGGAACAATGCGGATTGTAGAGGACCACCTTCTCGGCCGCAGGCAGAAACCTTTTCGGCACAAGATCGCGCACGACATCGAACTTCGGATAGCCGACCACGCTGACGCGGGACGGATCCAGTCCGGCTTCGGCTATCAGCCTGTCCCTGATCTTCGTTCCGGAACACAGAACATGGTCGAAACCGGCACTGGCCTTATCGAAGCCGATGGCGCGATCCCCGGCACCGTGGCGGGTGTGCACGATCGAAAGGCCTGACAGGCCATAGCGCTTGCGCAGGATCAGCGATGTCTTCTCCGCCACCACAAGCACGTCAAGGCTGCGGAAGAAGTCCAGATTATCGCGATAGATGAGCAGCTTGGCGGCAGGGACTACCTTACCAAGAACCGCATCCATACCGCGTGAAAGCGCCGATGGAACCAGCTCCACGTGCTGGATGGTCAGGCCGATATGCGCGCCGCCCAGCCGGCGCACTTCGTTGGCGAGCGCAGCGTTCGTCGTCGCGACGATCAACTCGCCGCGAAACCCGCCTTCCGCCATCGCGATGGCGATTGGCAGACTGTGCGCCACCTGATGAATTTGGTCGTGGTTGAAGAGAAAACCAATGCGCATGATGCATGGACTCCGCGCCTGGGCAGAACCCGCACCTTCTATCCATATTTATTTCTTCGGTTGGACCGAAACTCCATCCGATCCCGATCGAATTTTCGCGGAAATAGCAGTGTAATCAACGCGCCATTGTAGCGGAATGGCGCGATTGCGCCGGTTGAGATTTCCCGATCGCCTGCCCCATGACGCGCAGATAAGACAGCGCCGCCTCCTCCAGCGTGAACCGCGCCGCGAAGTTGCGCGCCGTCCAACACGGGTTCGGCAGACTTTCGGGAGAGGCGATCGCCGCTGCCAAGGCGTCAAGATCGTTCACCGGCACCAGAACGCCGCGCGTTCCGTTCCCCAACAACATCTCCATGCTGGCCGCGCAATTGGTGGCGATTACCGGCAGGCCGGCGGCAATCGCCTCGATCACGACAGCCGGAACGCCTTCATAGTGTGAAGAAAGAATCAGGCAGTCCGCGCTCAGATAATAAGGGTCCGGCGATCCGACGTGGCCAACGAAAGTGACGCGCCCGGTCAAACCCAGCCGGCAGACTTCGGCTTCCAGCGACGTGCGTTTGCCACCGTCGCCAACAATCACCAGGCAATCGTCGGGCCGGGCCCCGGCAGCGAATGCCCGCAGCAGCAGGGAGAAGTTCTTCTGCGGTGCCAGCCGGCCAACCGCGACATATCTTAGCGGTCGCCCCACGGGTTTCTGCCGCTCAGCAGTCAACAACCTGTCCAGCCGGCATTGGTCCAGCGCTGGATCGTGAATTGTGGTGACGCGTTGCGCCATCACCCCCATCCGATCCACAATCTCACTTGACATCGGCTCCGCCAGCCCCACGAAATGTTCGAGGGCGAGGCCGTTTATTTTCAACCATATGCGATACATCGCGCGCCGAAACGGCCTCTTGTCCGCACGGACAAGATCGTTGCTCACTTTCACGACTACGGGCGGGCAGCGCTTGCCGAAGACAATCTTCATCGCCACGCATACGACGGTGTAGGTATTGCCGGGGCAGAAGATGACATCGACCCGTTCCCGCAGCAGATAGCGGAACAGACACCAGATCATCCACAACCCTTCAAGGCTGGCGGGCAGCAGAACCTTCGGGCGGGTGTAGTAATTGAGGCCGGGCGGCGAATTGTCCCGATCCAGCCCTTCATTACGGCCGAGAACGATGGCGACATGATGGCCTGTGCCCTGCCATTGCAATGCCAGATTGAGCGCAACGCGCTCTACCCCGCCGGGTTCGAAGCTGTGAATGGGAACCGCGATCCGAAGGGGCTCTGTCATGCCCGATAGACGCCGTGGCCCAACGAGACCCGCACGCCGCATTCACGTTTCCGGAGAACCTGCCACAAGGCGCCTCCGTCAAAACGCGGCATCGAATCCGATCCGCAGCGATCGCGGGCGCATCGGCGTTTGCTGAAGCCCAACGGCAACCGTGAAGGGATTGCCGAAAGCAAAGGTATTGCCGCGATCATTCAGGGCATTGTCGATATCCACCGAGACTCCCCAACGCCCAAAATCGAGGCGAGCGCCTGCCGTCAGGTCGTAGTAACGCCCCTGAGATAGAGCAAAAGGTGCAATAACAGCCAATTTCGAGTGACCGACATAGCGCAGCGCACTGTCGATCGACAGGGTCGCCCAGTCCAGATCATGCGAATACCGCGCTGCCACCCGCCAGCCTTGATCCGCGATATTGGGCAGATCGCGATCGTCGATGTTGTCGTATCCAGGGGCCGGATCGGACAGGCTGCTGGATGCGATGAATCCCGCCGCTTCCAGCGAAAGCGCGTCAATCGGATGCCAGGCCAGCGAAACCGCGATGTTCTGGACGCGGCCCGATCCGATGTTGGCGACATAGGGCAATCCGTCGATGTCGATCAGATCAGCCTGAATATCGCGCCACCGCGCGATGGAGCCGGCCACGCTGCCGCTGAGGCGTGCGGCCTTTTCCATCCCGAACCGCAGGCCCAGCTCAAACGTCTCGATCCGATCCGACACGAAGCGATTGGCACTGGGGTCACTGGCCGATCCGGTAACCTGCAACCCGCCCGGACGATAGCCTTGCTGGTATCGCGCATAGAGCAGCGCCCCGGCTATCGGTTTCCAGGCAAGGGCCGCCGAAGGCAGGAAGCGATGCTGGCTCCGTTCCGGCTCGTAGTCCAGGTCTTCCTCGTCCATGAACTTGCTGGTCTGGCGAACATAGCTGAACCGCCCGCCCAGCGTCAGCATCAGCCGATCGAGCAGGGGCACGCCGACTTCGCCGAAAACGGCGGCATCGAGCGTTGCGGTGGAGCTGTCGGATAGCGAGGCCAAATCGTCGGGATCGCCCAGCTTGCGCTCAGCATGGTCGACGTTGTGGACGAAGCCCACACCGGCCAACCAGGTGCCACCGCGGCCCCAATGGCCGGTCAGCCGCGTCTCGTGCGAGATCAGCCGGACCGCAACCTCTTCCTCATATTCGCGCGCCGTGGTGTCTGCCGCCCCGGTCGCATCGAACACCGTATCGATGTTCTGATGGGCGTAGCCGGTGGCTGAAACGAGTTCCATGCCCGAGGCCCAGGTGCGCGAGACCGTGAGGCCGACAAGGCGGTAATCGTTGTCGAACGGCTGCGCGATTGCGGAGGAGCGAGTGAGATCCGGATCGCCCTTCAGCGTATATTGCCCATCGCGCGAAACCAGATCCTGCTGGACCACGGTGGCGTCCACTTTCCACGCGGCATCGGGCGCCCAGCGCAGCGTCGCGCGAAATCCGGTGACCAGATTGCGGTTCACGTCCTTCACCCCGCGACTGGTATCGTCGATATAGCCGCCCTCTACGGAGCGATAGACCACCGCGCGCAGGCCCAGCTTGTCCGCGATCAACGGCACATTGCCCATCACCGCGCCGTCCCCTCCGGGCGCGCCGTCCTGCGTCAGCCTTGCGCCCAGCGATGCTTCGACGGCGGTTTCGCCTAGGTCCGGCGCATTGGGAACCAGGCGGATGATACCGCCCAGCGTGCCCGCGCCGTACAAGGTGCCCTGCGGCCCTTCCAGCACCTCCACCTGCTTGATGTCGTAGGGCGCCAGATCAGGGTCCGGTGCGCTGTAGATCAGGCGCATGTCGCCCAGATACTGGCTGATCGTGGCCTGGCTGGTGCCGTTGAAGCTACTGTCCGCGATGCCGCGAATGAAGATCTTGTTCCGCCCCCGGCCAAGGTTGGTGGACGAAAGTTCGGGCAACTTGCCCAGGATATAGCCGGTGCCTCGCGCGCCGGCGCGCGCCAGTTCCTCCCGCTCCGGCTTCACGACCGAAAGGCTCGCGGGATAATCACCCAGCCCCAGATGCTGCTTGGTCGCGGTCACCACGATATCGGCGCCGACGCTGTCCTCCACTGGCGCCGGACGGGGCGGCTTGACCGGCGCCCGGCGCGGCCGCGCTTCGGCCGGATGGCGAACCAGCCTGACCGTGCGGGCATCGACCAGGACGAAGTCGTAACCGCTGCCTTTCAGCAGACGGCGCAAGGCCTCGGTCGGTTCCAATCGGCCAAAGACGCCCTGCGTGCGGACGGCACCGACGCCCGGATCGGTGATCGCGATCGAGATGCCGGCCTGCTCTGCCCACGCCAACAGGGCGTCCGAAAGGCTGCCGCCCGGAACCGAGAAAGAACGCGTGTCCCGCGCCTGGGCGGGAGCGATGTCCAGGCAATTGACCGTGACCGCGACAAGCGCGGGAACAAACCAACTAACGCGTAATCGACCAGCCATCCCCGGTTTCGGCTACCTTCGCACCAATCAGGGCCGCGACACGTTTACGCAGGGCGGCATTGTCGCCGTCCAGCTGTATCACCCCCGTGAACCTTGTCTGCGATAGGTCCGAACCCAGTTCGATAGCAATCCCCCGTGCTCTGGTTATGTCGCCAACCACCTCCACCAGCGGCGCATCGCGGTAGACCAGCTTGCCGCGCGTCCACGCGCCGATATCGCTGGGGGACCGTCGATCCTCCACCAGTCGGTCTCCGCTGGCGTGCAGGGTGTCCCCCGCGTTCAAACGCAGGCGGATGGTTCCGTCCTCATAGCGCACGGCACCTTCGGCAACTTCCACTTGCAGGCCCATGGTGCTGGATCGGACGTTGAACACCGTGCCCACATCGACGACGCGCTGGCTGCCGACCGTCAGCGTGAACGGATTCCCCGCGTCATGATGCACGGAAAACTGCGCCTCACCCGAACGCAGTTCGGCCACGCGTGGATCGGATTTGCGCAGGACCAGTTCGGTCCCGCCGTTCATCATGATCCTGCTGCCATCCGCCAGTGCCACCGAACGCGTCTCTCCCGGTGCGGTGACGATGGAATACTGCTGGCCCACGCCAGACATGACCACCCACGTTCCTGCCATCGCCAGCGCGACTGAGGCGGCCATAGCCGGCCACATCCAATGCCGGCGCACCGATACTCGCGGCTCGATCACGTACGTGCCGCGGCGCTTCTCCCCCGCGCCGTGTCGCGTTGCCGCGATCTCGTCTTCGGCATCCCGCTGCAGTACCCGCGCCAAGCTATCCTGCCGCGCAACCGCGATGGCAGGATTCAGCGCCAGATCGGCATCGTGTACAGCCTCGTAAGCTGCATTGTGCCGGGGATCGGCGGCCAGCCACAGGGCAAATTCGTCCCAGGCCGCCTCGTTTTCATCATCAAGCCGCAGATGCCACGCGATGGCCTGGGCCTGGATGTCCTCCTTATCGGGATAGGTCATCGAACCCTCCTTTCGTGCCGCCATGTTCGTGCGGTCCGGTCAGGTTGCCTGCCGGCCCCCCAAGCTTGCCACGAATGTCCAAGATCGCGCGATAAGCACGCTGCAAATGCTTCTCCACCGCGCTCAAGCTGATCCCCAGATCCAACGCAATCGCCTTCTGCGAAGCACCTTCGATCCGGAACTGCCGAAACACGTGCGCCGTGCGTTCGGGCAGGCGATCCAACTGCGCCTCCACCCGCGCCAGCTGATCGCGCGCCAGCGTCACCGCTTCCGGGTCCGGCGCATCATCGATCCGCTCATCGGCATCGTCGGGCCCGATCCAGCTTGCATCGCGGGCCTGACGCCGGCTTTCGGCACGGCGCAACGTATGCGCCATGTTGTTCGCCATCTGGTAGAGATAGGCGCGCGGCGATCGGATCGGGCCGGTTTCCGCACTTTGCAGGCGAATGAACATGTCTTGCAACACGTCCTCCGCGTCCGCCTCTCGCACGCCGCGTGCCATCAGGAAGCGGCGTAGCTCCACTCTCATTTCCAGCGACAGCTGCCGCAACCCGCCATCGGCCGGCACTTCCTGACCTTGTGAGGTCATAGCCCGTCCCTCATGCGCAAAAGATCCCCCGTCTATCGAGCAAAGCAAATGATCGGTCGTTCTGCCAGCGATTGTCATGGCAGCCTCAAAAATTTTCCGTCAGTACTAAGCTGACGTCGTTGCAGTGGCGCATGGCCTCCCCCACCCCGGCGGCGCGTCTGCCGCTGTGTCCGTCAATGCCGAGCCACGAAGAGCGGCCGTCGGTCCCCTCCCCCGCAAGGGCGAAACGCAGCAAGGCATGCGCGCCTTTCGCAGCAGCGGGTTCGCCGTTCCCGAGACGGAGCACATCGGTTCCAATCGACCGTCCACCCCACCCGCCCTGGCGATAATACCCGGCAGAGAGGGACCAATCCTTGCCATGTTCCCAGGCCAGATCGGCCGCCGCATAACCCGTGCGGGTCTTGAACGGCAGCATGACGGCGTTGGCGGCGCGACGGCTGACGCGGCCCGCCGTCGCCGTGAAGCGCATCAGATCGTCCGCGCCCAACGCGTGCCATACCCCGATTTCCGCATTCTTGCCGCGAAACCGCGCATTGTCCGGATCGCCGGCAAGCTCTGCCGGTTCCAGCGAACGGACGGCGCTGAACTTCACGCGCCATCCCGCATCGCCGGAATCGCGATCGAACTGCACGGCCCTGATCTGATCGGGCCGGGATTTGTCGGAAAGCGACCAATCCACGGCACCCGAAAGATAGGCGAAACCAGCCGCCCCCTTCGATTTTTCCGTTCTGGCCTCAGCACTGGCGGGGACGAGTGCGAGCCACATGCAGGCAATACCAGTCATTTTGTATCGTCCCATCGGTGCTGCTCCCTTCCGGTTCCCGGAGGCCGGGATATCGATGGGACTCCGGGAAACGAGCCGAACCGCATCAGAAAAAACCCGGTGCGGGTTAAGCCTGAACGCGACGTCTAGCGGGCATCGAAGCAGGAGTTCCCGCTTGGCCCGCATACAACTTGCCCGGATCCATCTTGTCGTAACCGCAGTCCTGGGGACGCTGGTGATCGCCAACGTCGCGCGCCCGCTGCCAGCCGCCGAATTCCCCGCGCATTTCATCCCGCCCGCCGGTCCGCGTTCGGACCTTGCCGTGATGACATACAACGTAAAGGGGCTGCCCTTTCCGGCGGCCTTCGGCCGAGCCTCAGCACTGGCAAGGATCGGCGAAAACCTGGAAGATCTGGCCCTGACCGGCCACCGCCCCGATGTTGTGGCCTTGCAGGAGGCGTTCATTCCCGAAGCCAAGGCCATCGCCGGACAGGCCGGATACAAATATCTGGCCATCGGCCCCCAACAGGTGGACGCGTCACCGGCGCGCCCCACGTCGGATCATGATTCCGTCCATGCTTCGGGCACCCTTAACCTCGCCCGAAAAGCATCGTGGGTGAAGGGCGAGACCGAAGGCAAATGGGTCGATAGCGGCCTGGTCATCATGTCCGACTATCCCATCGTTGCGACCCGCAAGATGGCTTTCCCGCAAGACCTGTGTGCCGGTTTCGATTGCCTGGCCAGTAAAGGCGTGCTGATCGCCTGGATCCGAATACCGGGCCAGCCGCAGCCCGTTGCCGTTGCCGACACCCATCTCAACGCACGCAGCGCATCCGGTGTCTCCGTCGCCCGGGCGAACGCCGCTTACGGCCTACAGCTTTCGGCGCTTCGCACGTTCATCGGCCAGCAGGTCGACCGGAAGACCAGCCTGATCTTCGCAGGCGATTTCAATGTCGGCCATGATCCCGATCGCGTGGCCGCTGCCCGCGCGGAAATGATGACCGCAACCGGATCTTCCGAAGCCACGGCAGTGGCGGCGGCCACGCCAGCTATGACCCAGCCCGCGTCAAACGATCTCAACGCGGTCATCAAGCATGGCAAGGACAAGCAGTACTTCCGCGCCGGCCTGGGCCAACAGTTGCACTACAGCAGCCTTGAGGTTCCCTTCGGCCTTGCTTCCAAGAGCGCGTCATTGTCCGACCACCTTGGCTACGCCGTGCACTATTCGCTGAAATGACGCAGGGACGTTGACGCGTCAGGTTTCAGCCAAATGAAACGGGATGCGGAGCGCGATCGCGAAACCCGACTGTCGGGGCAGAATGTCCGCCGTGCCGCCATGTGCGTTTGCAATCGCCTGAACCATACTGAGGCCCAGGCCATGCCCTTGCGTATGCCGCGATCGATCGGCGCGGACAAAGCGCCTGAATAGCCGCGACGGTTCTTCCTCCCCCACGCCGGGGCCATCGTCGGACACTGTCAGAACAAGCTCTTCCCGCTCCTGCCGCGCCGCAAGTTCGACGCTCGTTCCGCGCGGCGTATGGCGCAGGCAATTGTCCAACAGGTTCGCGACAGCCTGGCTTAGCAATCGGCGGTCACCATCGACGCTCAAGCCGGGCGGTATCGAACAATGGAGCGTCCGGCCGCTATCCTCGAAATCGGGCGTGTAGGTTTCCGCCATCTGCGCCAGCAGGGCCGAAAGATCGACGCGGGAACGCGGCAGCCGCTCCGCCAAACCCTCGATCTCCGCAATCCGGAGCAGCGAGGCGAATATCTCCAGCAATTCGGAGGCCTGCCCACGGGCCTTCTCGATCAGGTCGGACCGCGCCGCCGCGTCGGTCTCGCCGGCCGCCAGGTCAAGACTGCCGTAAAGCCGCGTTAGCGGCGTGCGCAAGTCATGGGCGATATCGCCGGAGACTTGGCGGAGATTGTCCATCAGCCCCTCGATCCGGTCGAGCATGTGGTTCAGTGTTTCGGCCAACCGGTCGAACTCGCTTCCCGATCCATCGCGGACGATCCGGCTGCCAAGGTTCCCGGCGATGATGGCCTGTGCGGCGATATCGATCCGGTTCAGCCGCCGCTGCGTCAGCCAGCCGACAGCCGCCGCCGCCATCAGCCCAACGATCAGCACGGCGGCAAGCGATCCGATGAAAAGGCTCGCCAATGTCCGGTCGATCTCGTCCAGATCGGAACGATCCGCCGCAACGACAAGGATACCGCCCGGAACGCGCGTGGTCAGCGCCTGGGCAATCCCCGCTTCGGCCGATCCGGGACGGCGGTAGTGGAGGAACTCTTCAAACCCTTCGCGTGACGGGACCTGCGCCGACAGCGATCCCGCCAGCCGCCCGCCTCGCTCGTCCACCAGCAAGTAATCGAGGCTGGAGGTGGAACGCGACGCTTCGCGTCTGGCTAAGGCGGCCACGAGCGCGGGCAATCCGTCGCGGTGCGCTTCTGCCATGAGCCCGGCCGTTTCCGCCGCGATGCGGTGATCGAGCTGCTGTTCCAGCGCCTCATGCGTCACTTCGTAAGCGACGATGCCGATCGCCAGCGTCGCCAGGGCCAGCATCAGCGCCACGATCGCGACGAGGCCGGACGTCGTCCGCCAAAGCCTGCGCATATCAACCGCCCCGGATCATATAACCCGCGCCGCGCACGGTCTCGATCGCGTCCTGCTCGAAACCCGCGTTCAGCTTGGAGCGCAGGCGGCTAAGGTGGGTTTCGACGATGTTGGTCTTCGGATCGAAATCGAAATCCCAGACGCGTTCCAGCAGCATCGTGCGCGTCATCACCCGCTTCGGATTGCGCATCAGTTCGGCCAGCAGCGCGAATTCGCGCGGTTGCAGCGCGATGCGGGTGCCGGCACGCTCCACGGTGCGGCGGTGCAAGTCGATCGCGATGTCGCCCACTTCCAGCCGATGCGCTTCGCTGCGTACTGGCGGACGGCGGCCCAGGGCGCTGACCCGCGCCGAGAGTTCGGAGAAGGCGAAAGGCTTCACCAGATAGTCGTCGGCGCCGGCCTCCAGCCCCTCCACCCGATCCGCAATCCCGCCGATCGCGGTCAGCATCAACACTGGCGTTGCGTCCGATGCCGCGCGCAGGGCCTTGACCAGCGAGAGGCCGTCCAGCGCGGGCAGCATCCGATCGACCACGATTACGTCAAAGCCGCCGCCAGTGGCCTGGAACAGCCCGTCGCGGCCATCGGGGCTGAGCACGACCGCATGGCCGGCCTCCTCCAATCCGCGCGTAACGAAGCGGCCGGTTTCCTCGTCATCCTCTACGACCAGGACTCTCATGGTAGAACTCTCATCGCAGACTTCTCATGACAGGATTCTCATCGCGCGCAGCCTAGCCCGGTCCGCCCCCGCTGCGCCAGCCACCGCCGAGGGCGCGGAACAGCGCGACTTCGGCGGTAGAGACCGCGAGATCGCTGCGCGCCTTGGCAAGCCGGGCACTGGCAAGGGTGCGTTCGGCATCGACTTGCAACAGGCCTGAGGCATCGCCCAGCCGCACTCGCGCGGCGGCGCGGCGCGCATAGTCGCCTGCCTCTGCCACGGAAGCGGTCAGATCGCGGTTGCGGCGGACTTCGGCGTCATAGTCCGCCAGTGCGGTTTCCACCTCACGCAGCGCTTTCAGCACGGCGGCGTCCCAACCGGCCAGCGCCGCCTGCTCGGTCGCGCGCGCCTGCGTCAGCTTCGCGCGGGCAGGTCCCTGATTGGGGAAAGCCCAACTGACCAGCGGCGAGGCGGCGGCATCGAAACCGCCTGCGAGCAGCCCCAGCGCCCCACCCAAATTGACGCGCGGGTAGAGGTCGGCGCGCGCCACACCGATCCGCGCGGCGGCGGCGGCCAGCTTACGCTCCGCCTCCCGAATGTCGGGCCGTCGCAGCAGCAGCGCGGTGCCGTCACCTACCGGCGCCGCCGTTTGAAATCGGGGCGCAGTGGCGCAAGTGAGCGCAAAGCCGCGCGCCTCCGCCGGGGGACGGCCCTGCAAAGTGGCGATACGATAAAGCGCATTGGCGCGCTGCGCCGCGAATGGGGCGATCTCCGCGCGGGTGGACGCTGCCAGCGCAGCCGCCTGCGAAACTTCGAGCGGGGAAACCTCGCCCGCCGCCAGTTGCTCGCGCACCAACGCCAGCGAACGTTCCTGCGCAGACGCCACGGCCTGCGCCTCGCCCATGGCCTGCGCGGCACCGCAAAGGTCCACATAGGCCTGCACGGTATCCGCCACGACCGCGACCTTCACCGCATCGGTCGCCGCCGCCTGCGCCGCCGCATCCGCCTGCGCGGCCAGCGCGCCGGAACGCAGGCGGCCAAACAGGTCGATGTCCCAACTCACCGTTGCCGCCACGTCCCAGTCGCTGGCCGAGATAGAAGCCGCGCTCGGCTGGTTGCTGGGATCGTCGACCGTCAGCGCACTCTCGATGGTCGTGGTCGGCAGGCGGGCGGCCTTGGCCCCGCGCAAGGCTGCGCGGGAGGCATCGAGATTGGCGTAGGCAATCCGCAGATCGACATTCGCGGCAAGGCTCGCCTCGACAAGCGCATCGAGTTGCGCGTCCTGGTACAGCCGCCACCAGTCGTCCGGCACCGGGGCGATCGAGGCCACCGGCAGCGCCGCGAAGGGGCCCGTGGCCGAGGCCGGTGCCACGGTCGGCGGCGGTGCCGGCGCAGTCATGCAGGCAGCGGTAGCCAGCGCTATCAGCGGCGCGGCGCTGTGAAGAAGGCGGCGCATCATGCCAGTGCCTCCTGCGCCGGAGCATCGGGTGTTGCCGCGCGCTCCTCCCCAAAACGGGCATAGAGCGCGGGCATCAGGAACAAGTTGAGCACCGTGGAGGAGATCAGCCCGCCAAGGATCACGATCGCCATGGGATGTTCGATCTCGTGCCCCGGCGCATTGCCTGCAACGATCAGCGGCACCAGCGCCAGCCCCGCGCAGGCCGCCGTCATCAGAATCGGCACCAGCCGCTCCTCGGCCCCGCGCAGCACCAGTTCGCGGCCGAAGGGCATGCCTTCCTCCTGCTGAAGGTGGCGATAGTGCGACAGCAGCATGATCCCGTTGCGCGCGGCAATGCCGATCACCGTCACGAAGCCGACCAGCGACCCCAGCGACAGCACGCCCCCAGTCAGCGCCACCGCAATCACGCCGCCAACCAGTGCGAACGGCAGGCTGACGCCGACCAACGCGGTAATCCGGCGTGAGCGAAACTCGATCCACACCAGCAGCAGCACGCCGATTAGACAGAGCCCGCCCATGGTCCAGAGCCGCTGGCGCGACTCCTTCAGCGCGGCATATTCGCCCAGCACTTCGGGATGATAGCCCGCCGCGAAAGGTACTTTCGCAACCGCCGCCTCCACCGCGCGCGCCACCGTGCCGAGATCGGCGCCGGAGACATTGAGCGTCACGTCGAGGCGGCGCTGCCCGTTCTCCCGCTTCACTTCGTTGGGTGCAGGCACGACCTCGATCCGGGCAATATCGGACAGGCGGACCGGCGCGCCGGCGGGCGACTGGATCATCAGGTCGCGCAAGGCATGGATATTGCCGTGCACCGGCGGTTCGCCCCAGACGGCAACGTCGAAAGCCTTCTGGTCGCGGTAGATTTCGCCCACTTTCTGCTGGGCGACCAGCGTCTGCGCCTTCCCCCCCTCTCCGCCCGCCGTCAGGCCCAGCCGCGCCAATTCTTCCGGTTTCGGGCGGATACGCAATTGCGGCACGAGGACCTGGCTCTCCAGCTTGAGGTCCGCAACCCCGTCGATCCCGGCAACCGCATCGCGCACCCGCTGGCCGGCGGAACGCAATTCCTCCTGATCGGGGCCGTAGATGCGCACGACTACCGTGGCGCCGGCGCCGGTCAGCACTTCCTTGATGCGTTCGCGCAAGTACGTCAGCACGTCGCGGAACAGGCCGGGATAGCCGTCTATCACCGTCTTGATGCGCGCGACCGAGGTGTCGTAGTCGGCCTTCTCGTCCAGGCTGATCCACAGTTCGGTGAAATTGGGGCCGACCACTTCGTCCGCCTGCTCCGCACGGCCGATGTGGGCACCGAAATTGCGCACGCCGGAGATCGCGCGCAGTTCTTTCGAGGCGCGGATGGTCACACGGTCCATCGCCTCGATCGAGGTGCCCGGCTTCTCCACGAAATGCATCAGGAAGTCGGTCTCGCGGAAGTCGGGCAGGAACTGGTCCTTGAAGCCGGCATAGCCCAGCCCCGCCAACAGCAGACCGCCCGCGACCACCGCCATCGCGCCACGCGGCCGGGTGACTGCGCCCGGCAATAGGCGGATGTACCCGCGCTTCAGTCCGCTCACAAGGCGGGTATCGCGCTCCGGTGCAAGCGGCGCGTTCGGAAGCAGCAGCAGGCAAAGCGCGGGCGTCACCGTCAGCGCCACCAGCAGAGATGCGGCGATCGCCAGCACATAGGCCACCGCCAGCGGCTGGAAGAACGTGCCCGCCACGCCGCCAAGGAAGAAGATCGGCAGGAACACCAGCATGACGATCAGCGAGGCGAAAACCACCGCCGAGCGTACTTCCAACGAGGCGGCAAGCACCACCGCGAACGGCGATTGCGGGCTTTGCGCCTCTCGGTTGAGCCGCAGCCGGCGGGCGATGTTCTCGACGTCGATGATGGCATCGTCCACCACTTCGCCCAGCGCGATCACCAGCCCGGCGATGACCATGACGTTGATCGTGGCCCCGCTCCACAGGAGCACCAGCCCGGCGCCCAGCAGCGAAAGCGGGATGGCGGTGAGGCTGATGACCGCCTGCCGCCAGTCGCGCGTAAACAGGAACAGCACCGCCGCCACCAGCGCGCAGCCGATCAGCAGGGCGCGCGTCAGGTTGTCTATCGAGCGTTCGATGAACGTCGCTGGGCGGAAGATCGTAGTGTCCACCTTCACGTCGGTCAGCCCAGGCTTCAGCTCCGCCAGCGCCGCTTCCACGGCGCGGGTCAGTTCCAGCGTGTTGGCGGTCGGCTGCTTCTCCACGATCAGCATGATGCCGGGCACATCGTCGATGATGGCATTGCCGATCGGGGCGGCATGGCCGTCCACCACCCGCGCCACATCGCCAAGCCGGATCGAGGCATCGCCCGCCTGCTTGACCAGCGCCTGCGAAAGCTGCGCTGCATCCTGCACCATGCCCGCCTGCTGCACTGCCAGCCGCTGGTTCGGCGTATCGATAAAGCCGCCACCGCCGACCAGCACGGCATCGCCCGCCGCCGCGCGCACTTCGGCCAGCGTCACGCCTGCCGTACGCAGCCGGTCGGGATCGACCAAGACCTGAAGCTGCCGGTCGCGCTGGCCCCATACGGCGACATTGGCGACGCCCGGCACCCCCATCAGGCGGGGCCGGATCGTCCAGCGCACCAGTTCGGACAGCTTCATCTGGTCCAGCTTCTGCGAGGTCAGTCCGATCTTCATCGCGCGGCTCGTCGAGGACAGCGGCGGCATCAGCACCGGCTGTCGCGCGGCCAACGGCAGGCGCGGCTGCACTTGCGCGATCCGTTCGCCCACCATCTGCCGGGCACGCATCACGTCGGTGCCGCGCGCAAACAGGATCTGGACTGAGGACAGCCCGAGCACCGATTTGGAGCGCAGCGTCATCAGATCCGGCACGCCGTTCACCGCCGTCTCGATCGGCACGGTGACAAGGCTCTCCACCTCTTCGGTTGAAAGGCCTGGCGCCTCGGTCTGGATCTCGACCATCGGCGGCGCGAATTCGGGGAAGACGTCCAGCGGAACGTCGCGCCCGGCACGGATGCCGAGCACGACCAGCACCGCCGCCAGTACAAGGACGAGGACGCGCTGAATGAGCGCGAAGCGAACGAGCGAGGCCAGCATCAGTGCGCCGCCCCGAATTCGGTGCCGAACAGTTCGGCCGCGCCGACGGTGACGACTTCCGCCCCCGCCTCCAGCCCGCGTGCGAGCAGCGCCTGCCCGGCACTTTCCGATGCGACTTCGATGCGCTGGCGCAGGAAGGTGTCCTTCGACAGCTTGCGATAGACCCATTCGCCGCCGTCGATATCGCGCACGATCGCGGAAGCGGGGATGGAAAGGCCCTCTGTCCGGCCGGCGAGCGGCAGATCCACCGATACGCGCTGGCCGACGCGCAGCGCGCGGTCGCGGTTGTCGATGGCGTAATAGAGGTCGACGGTTCCGGCCGCGCCATTGGCGGACGGTGGCGCCTGCACCGGCCGGGCGCTGCGCGCCGCGCCGCCGCCTAGCGGCTGCACTGTCGCCGCCGAACCGCGGGACAGCGCGGCAAGATCGCCAGCAAAGACCGACGCTCGCACCCACAGCGCCCCCTGATTGCCGAGCGTGCCGACCGCCGGGCCTAGCAGGCCGCGCTGCTGTCGCGCCGCATCGGCCGCCGCATTTGCCGCCGCCAGCGCCGCCGCTGCCTCATCCCGCGCGCGGATACTGCCGGCCTCCTCACGCACCAGGCTTTCGGCGCGGGTCAGCGCGATCCGCGCCAGCCGCGCCTGCGCCTGCGTGCGGGCCACTTCGCCGTCCGCCGTCGCCTGCTGTGCGCCGATCTGCTGGAGATTGGCAAGCGAACCCGTGGGCACGCCGTTGGCCGAAGTCGGCGGAACCACGATCTCTCCCGCCACCTGCCGCACCGCCTGCGCGGAGCCGCCCCCAACCTTCACGGTAGCGATGCCGAGACGTCGTTGTGCCTCGGACGTGAGTGTCAGCCTCAGCAACTCGCTTTCATGGGCGACTGGCTCGGCGTGAGCTGGAGACGGGGCGGATGACTGCGACGATGGCTGACCGCAAGCGGCGAGGCCCATCGGCAGGGCGAGGAAAAGCAATTTGCGCATGTCGCCGCCCTAACCGGCCATGGTTGGGGCATGCTGGAAGCCACTATACAATTTCCCAATTTTGGCGCGCTTGCCTCCTCTGCACCTCTTGCTGATGAGCGCGAGTTGCAGCGCTACTCGCCGCCGAACTTCGCCTGAAAAGCAGCCTTCCGAGCCTTTTGGAGAGCGTGCTTTTCCGGCCGGCGATGCCGGATAACCTGCGGGCCGGTCGCCCGCATCCTCTGGTTGCCGCTCCTTGATCGTTGCGCTACGGGCTATTGAGAAAGATTCGCAATACTGCCGAGCCACGCGCAAAGGACGCACATTGAAGCCGGAGCCGCCTCCCCTTGAGGTCTACCGATCGAACCGCAAGGCACTACTGGCCTACGCAAGTCGGCTGACCGGAGAGGCATCCTCGGCCGAGGACCTCGTCCATGATGCGTGGATCCTCTATCACGGTAGCCCTTCGGCGCGGACGGTCCGCGAGCCGATTGCCTATCTGAAGCGCATCGTCCGCAATCTGGTGCTGGGCGGAATACGCGCCGATCGCGGGCAAGGCCCGGTGGAAGTGGCAGATTACCGCGTGTTCGAACAAGTCGCGGACGATAGCCCATCTGCCGAAACGGTGGTCATGTGGCGGCAAGAACTACAAATCGTCATGGACACGCTGGCCACATTGTCTGATCGCCAGCGCGCCGCCTTCGACCTCTATCATTGCGAAGGTCTGAAACTGCGCGAGGTGGCGATGCGCCTTGGGATTTCGACGTCGCTTGCCCACTTGCTGGTTACCGAGGCCATGCAAATCTGCGACGAACGCCGCGCGAGGGCGACACGGTGATGCCGCCTGCGAGAGAAGTTTTGGAAAAATCGCCGAAAAATGCATCAAGCCAGTACCGGTCGAGCGCTGCTCCTGCGACTACGCCGCAGGCTTGCTCGTCCGTTGGAGTGGTTTGACATGCATTCCGACGAAAGCACTGCAAGGCGCGAGGCATCTCACTGGTATGTTCGCCTTCGCGAAGAAGCGCCGGAGGACCATACCGCCCGCGCGGATTTCGAGGCCTGGCTGGCCGCCGATCCTTCGCATGGTGCCGCGTGGCGCAGCATGCAGGAGACGATGGATATCGCCCGGCAGGCATCCCGTCACGGCGATATCGCACCCACTGCAACCCTTAGCCGAAAACGCAGGATCACCGCGCGGGCGCGCCGGACAAGCGCTTCATCCGGTCGCCGTATTGCCGTGGGTCGACTGGCGGGCGCGGCGATCGCGGCGCTCTTGTTCGTGCTCGCGATGCCCAGCCTGATGCTGCACATAAAGGCGGACTACATTTCGGCCGCTGGCGAATTGCAAACCGTTGCGCTGCCGGACGGCAGTTCCGTTCAGCTTGGTCCGTCCAGCGCCATCGCGGTTCACTACACAGCGGCGGGACGTGCCGTGGAACTGCTGCGGGGGCAGGCTCTGTTCGATGTGCGGCACGATGCAGCACGCCCATTCACCGTGGCATCGAGGAACCTGTCAACCCGGGTGTTGGGCACCCGCTTCGACGTGCGTATGGTGGGCGCGGCGACCAGCGTTTCCGTGAACCGAGGCCATGTGCAGGTTGCCGACCGCACGCGTTCCAGTGGCGAAGATCTGCTCGTGGGCGACTGGGTGACGATCTCCAGCGACCTACCCCCGCAGCGCGGGCGGATCGCGCCGGAACTGGTCGGCGCCTGGGCCCATCGCGAGATTCTAGCCGATAATCGCGCCATAGGCAGCCTCGTGGACGAGATCCGTCCTTGGTATAAAGGCCGGATCGTGGTGACCGACAGCGCCCTTGCCGCGCGGAAAGTGACGGGCATCTACAACATGCAGGATCCCGAAACTGCATTGGCGATGATCCTCAAACCCTACGGCGGCCGGATCACACGGATCACGCCATGGTTGTTGATCGTCAGCGCTTCCTGACGCCGTCTTCGGGCTAGCTCTGCACAGCCCCGGATCATCTTTTCAAAGTTTTTTTGGAAAACTCCGCCGCCTTCGCATCCTGAATTCCAAGGTGCAGTTGCGACGCATTTGCAACGAGCCAGGGATGAAATTCAGGAGATCGGAAATGAATGGGGACTTAAATTGAATTGGGCCGAACTTCGGTTGGCTTGCAAGCCAAGCATGAGCGCCATCGCGATAGCATCGATGGCCATGCTGGCCAGCGCCGTCACGCCAGCCATGGCCCAGGCATCCAGTACAGCGCAGCGGAACTTCGACATTTCCGCCCAGCCGCTGGCGCAGGCGCTGATGCTGTTCGGCCGCCAATCCGGCTTGCAGGTTACCGCCGAAGGATCCGTTACCGAAGGTCGCAACAGTGCGCCGGTGAAGGGCGAGATGTCTTCGAGCGAGGCCTTGAGCACCTTGCTGGGTGGAACCGGGCTGACCTTCCGGTTTGCCGGCCAGCATGGCGTGGTCATCATGCGCGCGCCGCAAGCAACGGGCGACGCCATCCAACTGGGCGCCGTCCGCGTCGAGGGCGATGAGGGCACCCGCGTCGCCTCCCCCGCGCAGGCGGAAATCGGAAACCTTCCCGCGCCCTACGCCGGGGGCCAGGTTGCGCGCGGCGCGCGTCTCGGCCTGCTGGGCAATCGCGACTACATGGATACACCCTACAGCCTGTCCAGTTATACCGAACAGGCGATCCGCGACCAGCAAGTGACCAGCATCGCGGAAATGCTGACCACGGCGGACGCTTCCGTCCGCGCCTCGATCGGCAGTGGCAACCGCTATGACGCACTGACGATCCGCGGCTTTCGCGTCGACAATGACGAACTGGCGCTGAACGGGCTTTACGGGCTGGTCCCCGCCTATCGCGTCGGCCCCGATCCGGTCGAACGTATCGAACTGCTCAAGGGCCCCGGCGCATTGCTGAACGGGATGCTTCCCTGGGGTAGCGTTGGCGGCGGCGTCAACATCGTCACCAAGCGGGCGGAGGATGCCCCCCTCAACCGCGTGACCGCCGAATACATGTCGGACGCCTGGTTCGGCGCCCATGCCGATATCGGCCGACGCTTTGGCGAGAACGGCGAATTCGGGGTTCGCGTCAACGGCGCATTCCGCGATGGCGATACCCGGATCGACGAGCAGACCCGGCGCAACACCGCCCTTTCGGCCGGGCTCGATTATCGTGGCGATCGCCTGCGTCTGTCAGCCGACGTTATCTATCAAGGCGATCACATGCGCGCCGCCGCGCGCGGCTACGTGCCGGTTTCCGGCATAACCATGCCCAAGGCGCCCGATCCCAAGATCAACCTTGCACAAGACTTCGACTATGCGGATTCCCGCAGCCTGACGGCGCTTGGCCGCGCCGAGTTCGACGTGACGCCGGACGTGACGCTGTTCGCCGCGCTGGGCGGCAATCACTTCGGCTTCGACAAGCAGGAAGCGCCGGGGGCGACGATCACCAGCACGGCCGGCGATGCGCTTTCCACTTCCACCTATCAGCAGGGCCGCAACCATTCGCTGTCAGGCGAGGCCGGCGTGCGGGCCCGCTTCGCAACCGGCCCGATCGACCATCTGCTGGTCGTCAGCGGCAGCCTGCTGGATCAGACATCGTGGTTCGGCCAGACCCGCTATGCCAGCTACGCCACCAACATCTACCACCCGACCAAGCTCGCCAGCCCCGGGGCCCCGACGTCTTCCTCTCCCGAAGAGAAGGACAGCACGAAGTCCATGCGCAGCGTAGCCGTGGCCGATACGCTTTCGGCGGCCGACGGCTTGGTGCAACTGACCGTCGGCTTGCGCCGGCAGCAGTTCGAAACCGCAAACTATGCCGGTGGCGCGCGAACGTCGCATTACGACGAAGGCGCCACTACGCCTTCGTTCGCACTGGTGGTGCGCCCCATCGAGAAGCTCTCGCTCTATGCGAACTATATCGAGGCGTTGACAGCAGGCGCGACGCCGCCCGCCGATGCCGCGAACCCCAACCAGGTGTTCGCACCCTATCGTTCGAAGCAATACGAAACGGGCGCCAAGCTCGATCTCGGCAGCTTCGGCGCGACGCTGGGCCTGTTCCAAATCGACGTTCCCAGCGGCGTGATCGACCCGATCACCAATGTGTTCAGCCTGGACGGGCAGCAGCGCAACCGGGGCATCGAGGTGACCGGCTTCGGCGAAATCGGCAAGGGCGTGCGGATCGTCGGCGGCGCGACATGGCTGGACGCCAAGCTGCGCCGCACGCAGGACGGGATCAACGACGGCAATCACGCGATCGGCGCGCCGGACTTCCAGGCCAATCTGGGTGCGGAATGGGATACGCCCTTCATCCCGGGTTTCACGCTGACCGGCCGGGTGATCCACACTGCCAAGGCCTATGTCACCGCCGACAACTTCGCACACGTACCGGATTGGACACGGTTTGACCTTGGCGCGCGATACCTCTTCGACCTTGGCGGCAAAGAGCTGACCGTGCGCGCCAATGTCACGAACCTGTTCGGCAAGGACTATTGGGAAGCGAACCCCACCGGCTACGTCATCAGTGGAATGCCGCGCACCTTGTGGCTGTCCCTGTCGGCCGATCTGTGAATCGAGAGAGAACCTCGAATGTTCTGGATGGCTCGGGCATGATGAATGCCCGGGCCATTCCGGCTGATGCAGCCCCAACCGATAGCGGCCGATATCAACCGGCACATCGGAACAGGGTTCTGGCGCTGATCGGAACGGCAGCGATCTATGGGCTGGTGGGTGCGTGCCTTTTCCTCACGTTCACGTCTATGGAGGCCCTTCCGCCCGCTTCTCCGCGGCTGATCGCCATCGACGTGCGTAACAATACGCCCGCCCCGGCAGAACCGACCAAGCCGGCGCAAAAACCGGTCGTGATCGAACAGAATAGGCCCACTCCCCCCGCGCCACGCGCGCCGGCGATAGTGGCTATCCATCCGGTTATCCCCGCAGCGCCAACACTGCCGGTAAGCGTGCCAAAGCTGAATGTTGCTCCGCCCCCGCCGCAAGCTATTACCGCGCCCCAGCCGCCGGCTCCGCCACCGCCGCCTGCATCCACAAACGCGCCGGACACGTGGCAAGGGCGCATTCTCCAGCGGCTTTCCGCCTACCGCCGCTATCCGCGCGGCGCGATGGCCCGTCGCCAGCAGGGCGCTCCTTACGTCAGGATCGTGATGGACAGGGCCGGCAACGTGCTGTCGGCAAGGCTCGAACGCTCTTGCGGCTATGTCGAACTTGACCGGGAAGCCGTCGCCCTAGCCAAGCGCGCGGAACCGCTTCCCCGACCGCCTGCCGAGATCGAAGGGCAGACCGTGGAGCTTGTCGTGCCGATCGAGTTTCACTTGCGCTGATCCGCGTGCCGACTCGCCAGCCGATCTGCGGAAATCCCAATTCACACCACCCTGCATCATCATAATATCGCAAAGAATCTGCAATCGTTTGAATTGCAAATGCGTCGCAACGTCATTAAGGCGCCTGCACGAGGGTCGTAACAGGGATTCACATGTCAGATTTTTCCAGGGGCCATCGCGCCCCGTCGATCGCGCTTGCCTCACTGCTGGCGCTTGGCGCCGCATTTCCTCAGGCCGCGCGGGCCGAAGCCGCGGATGCCGCGCCGGAGGAGGTGAAGTCCTCTGAAATCACTGTGCTGGGGCAGCGTAGCGAAGACTACAAGGTGGAGCAGCTGACCACCGCCACCCGCACCGGCACCGATATCATGAGCGTGCCGCAGTCGATCCAGTTCGTTCCGCGCGACGTGATCGACGATCAGCAGATCCTCGATCTCACCAGCGCGCTGCGCAATGTCAGCGGCATCCAGGCTGGCACCAACGCCGGCAACCGCTCCGAAAGCTTCACCATCCGCGGCTTCCGTTCGTCCTACTACGCGGTGGACAGCATCATGCTGAGCCCTGCGATCGAAACCAACGACGGCTATCGCGACATGGCCAATATCGAGCGTATCGAAGTGCTGAAGGGGCCGGCCTCCGTCCTCTACGGGCGCGGCGATCCGGGCGGCCTGATCAATATCGTCACTAAGCAGCCGCGTTTCGAGCGCGGCATGAACTTTTCCGTCCAGGCCGGCAGCAACAACTTCGCACGCGGCCAGATCGACGTGACCGGCCCGGTGGACGCCGCCAAAACGCTGGCCGTGCGCTTCATCGCGGCGGCCCAGACCGGCGACACCTTCCGTGACATCTTCCAGCCGTTCCGCCGGCAGTTCCTTTCCGGCTCCGTCCTGTGGGAGCCGGACGACAAGACGCGCGTAATCGCCAGCCTCACCTACGCCCACCAGCAGAGCCAGTCGGACCGCGGCATCGTCGCCACGCCGGATGCGGACGGCAAGCTTGAGGTCAATCTTTCACGCGATCGCTTCCTGGGCGAACGCTGGGCCACGCTGGAATCCGAACGCTACGAATTCAACTATCGCATCGAGCGGGACCTGACCGACTGGCTGACTGTGCGCCAGATCGGCCATTACGATGAAGGCAAGCTGGACATCCTGGGCATCAACAACGGCACCAGCGTCATCACCAATGCCACCACCGGCGCGCGTACGATTACGCGCACGGCCACCATGCAGGACGAAAACAACCACAACTGGGATTTCCAGGCCGATATGGTCGCCCGGTTCGGCACAGGCGGCATCGACCACACTGTCGTCTTCGGCGGCGAATACGTGAAGTCCTACCGCTTCCGCACGTTCGCACGCGCCAGCCTGAAGGCCATCGATATCGACAATCCGGTCTACGGCGCGACACCGGGAACCTGGGTTCCCACCGCTGATCGCGAAGTACGCGCCAAGTCCTGGTCCGCCTACCTTCAAGATCAGATCGACATCGGCGACAGCGTCAATCTTCTGGCCGGCGTGCGCTTCGACCATGCGCAGCAATCCGATTTCGGCTCCACCCAGTACGCTTCGGACGACAAAGCATGGTCCCCGCGCGTCGGCGTGGTCTACAAGCCGGCGCAGAACATATCGCTGTTCGCCGACTACACGCGTTCATTCCAGTCGAAGCCCGAACCCACCATCGACGGCAAGCCGATCGATCCCGAAAAGGGCAAGCAGTACGAAGCCGGTGTCAAGGCAGAGCTGTTCGGCGGGCGCCTTGGCGCCACGGCGGCGGTGTACCAGCTCACCCGTTCCAACGTGACGCAGCAGGATCCCAACAACGTCGGCTATAACATCAACGCCGGCGTGCAACGCTCGCGCGGTGTGGAACTGGACCTTTCCGGATCGATCAGCCCCGCGATCAAGGTCATCGCCAGCGGCGCCTATACCGATGCCACGGTCCGCGATTCCACCGATTATGCCAAGGGCAACTACCTGATCGGCGTGCCCAAGTGGAGCGGCAGCCTGTGGGTGACCTGGGAACCGACCGATGGCGCGCTGCGCAACTTCGGCCTGGGCGGCGGCGTGTTCGCCGCCAGCAACCGGCAGGGCGATCTGGAGAACAGCTTCTCCGTCGGCGGATACACGCGCCTGGACAGCACCGTGTGGTACAAGATCGCGGACAAGGTGCGCCTCTCGCTCAACGTGAAGAACATCACCAATGAGTACTATATCGATTCCACGGTATCGCGCTCACAGATCACGCCGGCGGAGGGGCGCAGCTTCCTTGTCGGCCTGAGCGGAAACTTCTGACCGTGCGCACGGCAATCCCAGTCGCCTTGAAGCTGACACTAGCCTTGGCGCTGGCCGGCGCGGCAATGCCCAGCCTTGCATCCGCAGCGGAAACCGGCCGCATCCTGTTCCTGATGCGCGCCGATCCGCCGGGCGGCTCCGCCGATCCGCAAGTGAAGGCCCGCCTTGAACAGTTGGGCTATGGGGTGACGATCAGCGACGGGCTGACCGCCCTGCCCGACCCTTGCGGCTTCGATCTGGTGGTCATGTCCTCGACGGTGCGATCCAACCAGTTCACTGCCGAGCGGACAAGCATTGCGCGGCTCCGCGACATGGGCGTGCCGCTCGTCACCTGGGAAAACGACCTGCTGGACGATTTGTGGATGACCGGCCTGCGCCGCGACAGCGACTTTGGCGAGTTGGAAACCGGGCACTACATCTGGCTGGTCCGCGCGCCGCACCCTATGGCGGCGGGCGTGCCTGCCGGCCTCAACACCTGGACGGAAGCGCGCACTCCGGCGGGCTGGGGCAAGCCCGGCCTTGGTGCGGACATCATCATGACCTGGCCGGGAGAGCCCGACAAGGCCACGCTGTTCGGCTACGAAGCCGGCGCAACGATGGACCACGACCATCTCGCCCCGGCCCGCCGAGTGTTCATCGGGATGGAAAACAACAGCTTCACCCGCATGACCGATACCGGCCGCAAGCTGTTCGATGCTGCAATCACATGGGCCCGCGCGGGGCGAAAGAGCTGCCCGGCGAAGAAATAGCCAAAGCGCAGCCGCGCTTTTCAATGGCAAATGCGGGAATGGCCGGCGGAATTCCGCCGGCCATTCTTCTCGTGGGTATTACTTCAGATAGCGGTCGAATAGCGCCAGTGCCTCACCCCAGCCTCGCTCGGTGGCTTCCGGGTTGAAAATCGGGAAATCGGGCTTGGTCCAACCATGCGCCGCGCCCTCGTAAATCTTGCAGGTATGCGGCACGCCCGCTTCGCTCAATGCCGCTTCCAGGCGCTCGGCCATCTCAAGCGGATAGGAATGATCGTTCTCCGCACCCAAAACCAGCAATTCGGCCTTGATCCGCGGGGCGAGCAAGTGCGGGCTAACGTCCTTGTCACTGGCCAGGTTACCGCCATGGAAGCTGACTGCGGCGGCCACCCGATCGGGGAAGAACGCAGCAGCAGCAATCGCCATTCCGCCGCCCATGCAGAAACCCACGGTGCCGATCTTGTCACCCTTCACATCGCTGCGCGTGTCGAGATAGGCGATCAGGGCGGCCGTATCGGTGTCACCCGCCTTATGATTGTCGGTCGAATCCATCAGCGGCGCCACATCGGTGGCGAAGGCATTCGCGGCGAATATCTCCTTGGGAACCAGGGTTTCGTAGGTACCGTGGCGATAAAACAGGTCCGGCAACAGCACCAGATAGCCGGCATCGGTCAGATTCCTGGCCATTTCGAACACCGCCGGCCGGATCGCAAAAGCATCCATATAGTAGATTACCGCAGGCCAGGGGCCTTCTCCCTCAGGCGTCAGCACATAAGTTGTGCAAGTGCCGTCAGCAGTTTGAATCGATACGGTTTCTTGAGCCATCAGGCGATGTCCTTTGGGGGAATCTAGAGAAGCGGATGAGGGTCGATATAGGATCGGCCCCACACCCGGAAAGGGGCGAACAGGCCGGCCCGTTCAATAGTCCGTCCGATGCGTACTGCAAACATTGGAAATCGCGAAGTTGCCGCCGTTTCAAGGGCGAGTTGGACAGTGCCTTGCCCTCAGCCAAGCAGGCGCTCCGTGACAGCCGTTCTGGCTGCCTCAGCGATCGCATCGATCGTCACACGCAACCGGGGCAGCATCACGGGGGAGGTGATCCATATCGCGTGCACCGGCAAATGGCCCGCAACGCGATCGTCGAGAGCGGATACAAGTTCTCCATCGGCAAGCTGATCGCGCACCAGCCAATGTGGCAAGAAGCCCAAACCACGGCCTGCCCGGATGGCCGCAAGCGTCAGCATGCTGCCGTCAAGCAATAGCCGGGGTTCAGGAATGAAAGTCTGGCGATCTCCATCCCGCGTCAGGAACTGCCACGGTGCCGCCCTTCCCTGCCGGGCGGCGGCGATCAGATCATGCTCCACAAGATCGTCGATATCCCGAGGCATCTTGCACTGGCTGAAGTAGCCGCGCGAGCCGCATAGAACGACCCTTTGGATACCAAGGCGCCGCGCGGTCACTCCCGGCAGGTCCGGCAATTCGCCGATACGGACCGCGAGGTCGACGCCCTCCCCGACAAGGTCGGACAATGTCGTGGAGGTCGAGATATCGAAGCGTAAACGGGGCCACTTGTCGCAAAGCGCATAGAGCGCAGGGGCCAGAAGCTGCGTTCCCAGCAGAGGCGGCAGGCTGACCCGCACGGTTCCTGCCGGTTCCGACGCCAGCAGCGCCAATTCGGCCTCCACCACGCCGATCCGGTTTCGCGCTGCCCGGCATGCCTCGCGATAGACTTCCGCTTCGGCCGTCATAGCAAGGCGCCGTGTGGTCCTGTGAAAAAGGCGAACGTTCAGCCGCGCCTCCAGCCTGCCGATCGCCTTGGCCACAGCCGATGCCGTCAGTGCCAGGCGCGGCGCGGCTGCCGCGAAACTGCCGGCATCGCACACCTCCAGGAACGCGCTCACATCGTCTCCGCCAAAGCGTATACGCTCCGCCATTTCAGGAATACAGTTCGCGAATGAGGCGAATTTTCTTCATTTACAGGGATCTACAGGCGGGAATACGCTGCTGTCCATGAGCAAACGAACTTACGCCATCATCGGCGGCACATCGGGCATAGGGCTCGCCCTTACCTCCAAACTCATCGCGCGTGGTGACCACGTGGTGATCGCCGGTCGCAATCCGCGCAAACTGGCGGGTGCGCTGGCGTTTCTGGGTGCATCGGCAACCGGCCACTCCTTAGATTCAACCGATCGCGGCGCGCTGGCTGCCTTTTTCGAACAGCTCGGTCCGCTCGACGGGCTTTTCACACCCGCCGCCAGCTATCGCACCGGCCCATTCCGGGAAAGCGAAACGGATACGAGCGAGGCGCTGTTCGCGGCCAAGTTCTGGAGCCAATACTGGACCGTCCACGCCGCCCTGCCCCATTTGCGTGAAGGTGCCGCGATCGTGCTGATGTCCGGCGCCGCATCGGCGCGCCCGATCGGCGCCCCCGCCTATGCCGCCTGCAACGCGGCCATCGAAGGTCTCGCCCGTGGGCTGGCGGTCGAACTCTCCCCGATCCGCGTCAATTGCCTCTCTCCGGGCACCACCGATAGCGAGCTATGGCGCGAACGCCCGGCGGAGCAGCGCGAAAATGCCTACGAACTCTGGCGCCGGCTCTGCCTAGTCGAACGGCCCGCGAGCGTCGAGGAACAGGCCGACGCCGCCCTGTTCCTGCTGGACAACGGCAACATGACCGGCAGCACGCTTTTCTGCGACGGCGGTTACACGCTGCGATGAATGGTCTGGCGCTCCCACAGCCACAGGCCGGCAGGAGCGCCAGAAATCACGTTCAGAACGCCGGGACGACGGCGCCCGAATACTTGCGTTCGATGAATGCCTTGACCTCTGGGCTGCGCAGCGCGGCGATAAGCTTTACCACGCGCGGGTCCGTGCGGGCCTTTTCGGTTCCGACCACGAAATTGACGTAGGGGCTGTTCTTGTCCTCGATCAGCAAAGCGTCACGCGTGGGGTTGAGCCCGGCATCCAGCGCATAGTTGGTGTTGATCATCGCCATGTCGACTTCGCCTAGCACGCGCGGCAGCGTGGCAGCCTCGATCTCGCGGAACTTCAGGTTCTTGGGGTTCTGGACGACGTCCTTGGGCGTCGCCGTCATGCTCTTGGGATCCTTCAGCGAAATCAGCCCGGAATGCGCCAGAAGTTGCAGTGCACGGCCGCTGTTGCTGGGCTCATTCGGAATGGCCACGGTCGCGCCATTCGGCAGATCCCCGATCTTCTTCCACTTGCGCGAATAGGCGCCGAACGGTTCGATATGAATGCCCGCAAGCGGAACCAGATGCGTGCCCTTGGCCTTGTTGAATTCCTCCAGATAAGGGCCCGTCTCGAAGTAGTTTACGTCAATCCTGCCTTCGGACACCTGGACGTTGGGCTGAACGTAATCGTTGAACACGCGCACATCCAGCTTCAGCCCTTCCTTGGCCAGCGTGGGCTTCACGAATTCTAGGATTTCCGCGTGGGGCACCGCAGTGGCCGCAACCGTCAGGACATGCGGATCGGCGGCACGGTCCGACTTGCCGCAACCGGCAAGGACCAGCGTGGCAAGGGCGGCGAGGAGCAAGCGTCGTTGCATCGGAATTCCTATTTGCGGGTAAAATGCCGGACCAGACGGTCCCCGGCGATCTGAAGAAGTTGGACGAGGGCGAGCAGCAGTAGCACGGTTACCAGCATTACGTCCGTCTGGAAGCGCTGATAGCCGAAGCGGATCGCCAGATCGCCAAGCCCACCGGCACCGACGGCGCCGGCCATGGCGGTAAACGAGATCAGCGTGATCGCCGTCACCGTAATGGCGGCAATGATGCCGGGCAATGCTTCGGGCAGGAGCGCGCGGAAAACGAGGTCACGCGTCGTAGCCCCCATTGCCTGGACGGCTTCCACGGTATTCCGATCCACTTCGCGCAGTGCGGTTTCGACCAGGCGCGCGAAGAACGGCGCGGCACCGATAACCAGCGGCGGAATCGCACCGGCAACGCCCAGCGACGTGCCGACCAGCAACACTGTCAGAGGGATCATCACGATCAGCAGGATGATAAACGGAACCGACCGCACCAGATTGACGATCAGCGCCAGTACCCCATTCCCC
>FTCV01000638.1_pt1 | contig 28786 bp, 44 predicted proteins | sample 1639691 | NCBI WGS metagenome assembly FTCV01 (sample SAMEA3914864, study PRJEB12502) | metagenome | biome: forest; material: soil | place: USA | collected 2012-03-12 | depth 0.3 m
CGCGATAACGATCGAAGCCGGAACGGCCGAGACCGCAGGGCTCGGTGCGAAGCACGAGAGCGTGGGCCCGCAGGGCATCGCCAAAACCACAGGTGACGCATGACCCCAGACCTATCAAAGCTGCGTGAGTTGCTGGAGGTGGCTGAGACCGAACGCGATACAGCGTCAGAGACTGTCAGCGCGCTCCTATCCGAGGTCGAAAGGCTGACGGCTGATGTTGCCTTCTGGAAACGCGAGGCAGAGCAGCGCTCGGAAACGGCAATCCAGTTCAACCTAGACCGATGCGATCGGGGCGTTCGCCTCACTCAGGCCGAAGAAACGATCGCCAGTCTCCGCCTCGAACTTACCACTGCGAGAGAGGCGCTGGAGCCGTTTGCGCAGATGGCTCCTCATGTTGAGTGTACCGATCTTCGGGATGGCAATTGCGTTCACCGGCAGCGTGTTCTTGTGGACGGCGAGCACGTGGGCTGGATCGAGCTCTGCAAGGACGATTTCCGACGCGCTGCCGCCGCTCTCCTCTCTGGGGAGAAGTCCGATGGGTAAGGTGGCTATGATCCAGTCTGCTCGCTCCGCAGCCTTTGCGGCGCTTCTTGCCGCCGGGTTCGATGTTGTCCGTGTGGATGAGAGCCAGCCCATTCCTGAGCAGCCGCCGAAGCCAGAGCCTACACCGCTCCCACCGCCGACCATGACCCGCCAACAGCGTCGCTATGCCGAGCGCCAAGCACTCAAGAGGCTTCCGAAATGACCCACGAATCCCCCGCGCGAGATGCGGAGTTTTTGCGCGACTTGGCAGGCCGGCTATTCCGAAATGCGACCCCCGCTATGGGGTTCGATCAGGGCGACACTGACCAGCTTCACCGCATTGCTTCCGCCCTCACCACCCCATCCCCGTCGAGCGAATATGCGAGGGGATACGCTGCTGGGGTGTCTGCGTCCAAGAAGGTGGTTGACGGGTACTATCCGGAATGGGGCGCCTGTGCGGCAGACACTCTCCCCTTCATTGCGATGAAAATTGAAGACCTCACACCCGCACAGCCGCAGGAAGGGATGGTGCCTGATGGGTGGAAGCCTATCGATAGCGCGCCGAAGGATGGCAGCGTGCTGCTCGCCACAGACGGCCTTCGCGTCGAGGCGGTGACGTGGTGCCCGGCTGTTAAGGGCGACGGTTTCCCGTGGGTCATATTCGAGGGAATCGGGCGCTCGGTCCACATGCCGGCGGGCTGCTGCGATCACGAAGACGCGGAGCGGATCGAGGTCAATGGGTGGATGGAAAAGGCGCCCACCCACTGGATGCCTCTCCCCGCCGCACCGAAGGAGGCGAAGTGATGGATCGCGAGGCGCTGATTAGCGCGGTACTTCCAGCCATTATGAAGGGCAGGCGCGAACCAACGCGCTTCGCCGCTATCGATACAGCGCGGGAAATAGCCGACGCCCTCCTCACCCGCACCGAGGCGACGACAGGAGCGGGGGAGCGGCTGCGGGAGGCTGCGCGCTGGCTCGTTGATCGAGCTTCGCATCACGGTAGCCACGCGGCGATCGATCAGGATCACATCGATGCCCTGAGAGACGCGGTGAACGAATACGACGCCGCCCTCGCCCAGCCGGCTCCGGAAGAGCGCGCCGAGAACGATAGCCGCATCAGGTTGAACCGCCTTCTGGCCGATTATCCCTGCGGATCGCCACTGCTCGACGCTGCCTGCGATGAGATTGAGCGGCTTCGAGCTACCCAGCCTGTGCAGGATGAAGGCGCGGTCATCCAGGCCGACCAAGCGGAGCCGGTCAGGTTCGCCGAGCAAGTAGCAAGCGAGGTTCAGGCCTTTGCGCTTGGGCTTCATCACTCGACCATGGAGCGCCACCACTTAGACCGGTCTACGCTCGCACTGTGGGGACTGCTCAGACACGTCCGCCGCGCCTTCAGCCGGGAGAGAGGTGATGCTTGAGATGCCAGTCCGCGTCCAGCTTTCGCGCAAGAAGGGCTGGAGGATGCCGGCCAACACGGTGAGCGTCGCGCGGCCTGGGTTCTGGGGGAATCCGCACTCCGTTGTCCTCGACGAATTGCTGTGGGACGGCGAAACCGTCGACGAGCATGGTGATCCAGTCCTGCATGGGCCGTGGATGTGTTCGTTGCAGCCCAACGGGTACGGCGGCTTCTGGTTCTCCACGAAGGCTGAGGCTGTCGCAAAGGCGGTCGAACTCTTTCGTTGGAAGATGGTGCAGCCGGGCTTCTGGTCGAACGCAAAACGGCGCCTGCCAGAACTGCGCGGCAAAAATCTCGCATGCTGGTGCGGGCTTGATCAGCCCTGCCATGCCGACGTGCTTTTGGAGCTTGCCAATGACCAGCGCTGAGGAGATCGCGCGCGGGCTCAGCACGGCGCAGCGACAGTTGGTCTTATGGAGGCAACCGGATTTCCACGGTGCAGTTTTGGTGCACACACGTGGCATCAAACACCGCGCAGCCGACGTTCTCAGGAGGCTAGGTCTCACGCACAAGCACACGCACGGTTGGGCCGAACTATCCCCGCTCGGCCTCGAAGTCCGCAAGATCCTGGAGCAATCCCATGACCAATGACACGCAGTACCGGGCGCTCACCGAGCTAGACGATTATCTGACGCAGCTTGGCGGGTGCTCAGACGGCTACTGCATCATCAAGCGCCCTGTCGGAATGCACACCAATGGCGGGTGTCGCTGCAACACCGACAAGATGAAGATGCAGCGATACGCCTACGCCATGAACAAGTTTGCCGATACCGTGCGAGCCCTCACCCCTCGCGAGCCAAGCGATGATCTGGTGGAACGGGTGGCGGCTACCATGTTCAACGATGCTATGGCTCGCAGATGGGAAGGGGCTGTGAAACCTACGCCCACGTGGCCAATGGCATCACCTGAACTCTTAGAGGAATGGCGACAGCACGCCAGAGCAGCTATTGGAGCTATGGTTGGGGGTGGGCGATCATGAGAGTAATCAATGAGTTATGGTGCGTGCTTCCGGCGGAAACATGGGTGTATCTCCCGGATTGTGACGGGCTCTACATGGTGTCCAATCTCGGCCGTATTAGGTCGACCGTTGTAAAGGATAGGATCCTATCCGGAACGATAGACAAGGATGGCTACAAACGAGTCCGCCTATCATTCCCACGGGATAGAGTGTTCCGCGTTCATCGGTTGGTCTGCGGATTATTCAACGGTCCACCGCCAAGCCCCCAGCATGAGGTTGGGCATTTGGACGGTAACCGCCTGAACAACGCGTCCATCAATTTGGCGTGGGTGACTAAATCTGAAAATGCCGCACACAAAATCATCCATGGGACTCATCAGGCAGGCGAACGGCACCCGCGCGCTAAAATTACTTACGAGCAAGTTAATTTCATTCGAGCGTCGACGGAGCCGCATCGCGCACTCGCGCGCCGGCTTGGTATCCACGAATCGACAATCCGGCAAATTAGAAAAGGAGACCGGTGGTGAATGGCGACCATTGCTGCGCAGTCTCGCCGGTTCCCGCTTCAATCCCTCGCGCGGAGGTGCTGAATGGGTGAACTGCTTACCTCTTCCGAGGCCGCCGAGCGCATCCACGTCGGAGAGACGGTCTTGCGTCGGCTGCGGAAACGGGGCCTCATTCGCTACGTCGCCGTCACCGATCGCAAGGTCATGTACCGGCCGGAAGACTGCGACGAATATCTGGAAAGCCGCCTCAGGAAGGTCGAGCCGTGTCCGTCTACAAAACCGAAAAATCGCCATATTGGCAGTTCGACTTCCAGTTCAAAAATAGTCGGTTTTATGGAAGCACGGGCTGCACGTCTAAGCGCGACGCGGAACGGTACGAGGCCGAGCAGCGCCGAAAGGCCGCGCTAGGCGAGGGGACGAAGCCCTCCATCACGGTCGATGCCGCCTGCAACCTCTGGTGGGAAGCCAAGGGCAAGCACCAGAAGAACCACAAAACGAGCGATTACCAACTCGCCAATATCGTCTCCGGGCTGGGCAGGAATCGGCTGCTTGGGGACATCGCCTTTCTCGACTGGCAGCGCTTCATCGCCAAACGCCGGGCCAAGGTGTCCGATACCAGTGTCAACCGCGAGATCGAGCTAGCCCGCCGCGTCTTCCGCTTCGTCGCGAAGGGCTATGACGTGGCAGCCGTTGAATGGGGGACGCTCCTGATGAAGGAGCCTGACGAGCGCGTGCGCGAATTGACCGAGGAGGAGGAGGCCGCGCTGTTCGCCCAACTCTCCGACGATCTTGCGGCGGTTGTGGAGTTCGCCCTGTTGTCAGGCCAGCGCCGAACCTCGATTATCACGATGCTGTGGAGCAAGGTCGATTTCGTCGGCGAGCGTGCAACCGTTCAGGTGAAGGGTGGGGGGTGGCATACCTTCCCGCTAACCCCACGTCTCGTCGAGATCATTCGAGGGCGCCCCAAGGTGTCGCCCCAGGTATTCACCTATGAGTGCGAGCGCACCCGACCAGATCGCCCCGGCACGCCGCGACGGATCAAGGGGCATCGCTATCCCTTCTCCAAGCAGGGGTGGATGCGGAAATGGCGCAAGGCGCTCGCCGATGCCAAGATTGAGGACTTCCGATTCCACGATCTGCGCCACACGCGCGGCACTCGTTTGCTTCGGGCAACCGGCAACATGAAGGTCGTGCAAAAGCTGCTCGGACACACCGACATTGCGACGACCGCGCGCTACGCCCACGCGCTGGAGGATGATGTCAGAACAGGCATGCTTGCCGGAGAGTCCCGGAATAGTCCCGAACCGACTCACGATGATAATGCGGAGAGCGGCGGAAATCTGCGGATTGTGCGGTAGGTGTCAAGCTGCTCCCAAAGCAGATGCGCTACCAGGCTGCGCTACTCCCCGACGGCCAAAGCCCTTAGCTTTTCGGCGGTTCAGAACGCAAGCAGAAAGGCGCAAGACGCACAGAGACTCAGGAAAACGCGCGATTCGGTGCAACGAGTCCCGGAATAGTCCCGGAGGATGTTGCCATCACGTTCTATGAAAGGCAGGATTGAGAGATGAGCGATATGATAGAGCGGGTCGCGATGGCCCTCCACGGGCAGCACGCTAAGCGATGCGCTGAACACGGGTCGACATGTGCGCCGTTCTATGGACCAGACGCCGACCCTCGCTATCGGGCAAACCTGTTAGAAGATGCTCGCGCCGTCCTCACCGCCATGCGCGAGCCGACCGAGTGGATGTTGAAGGAGTCTGGCGAGGTCACATGGTGGGAAGGCCATCCGATCAGTGAGCAATACGAAGTCAGACTTGATCCGTATCGGGCCGAACAGGCTTGGCAAGCCATGATCGACGCCGCGCTGAGCGACTAGGGATTCACAGAGATTCCGTGATGCTGTAGAAGGGGTTCGTTCCCGCTCTGCTTCGGCATCGGGCTTGGGCGGCACCTGCCAAACTGTTCGGCCGGACGGTAAGTGGTGTGGAGGCGATGCGACCGACAAGCGCCTGACGGTAATGCCGTCTACGCCTCGGCGATCTGGAAGCGGGAGCCGGTAGAGATTACCCCGCAGCTACTTCACCCACTCCACCAACACAGACAGTATCAGGATAATAGGTCCCGCCATTGCACAGAGGATGGTGAGGGTGAGTCTCATGCGGCCAGCATCTCAGGCGTGACCGTCGATCGGCACACCTCGCCGAAGTCCTGATGATAGGTGATCGCGATCGCTTGGCGTTCTGAGAACCAGCCGCCACGGGCAGCGTGGGCATCGCGGGCGGCAAGCGTCGAGTGCTGCACCACCTTCATGCCCGAGTGCTCTTTCTCCTCGATGTGGTGCCTGTGTCCGCAGTGGGCGACGCGCTTGGTCGTTGCTCCCCAGATCTGCGGGTAGGCCGTCGCGAAATAGAGCGGGAGCTGGGTTGGTGCGCGCTTGTGCCCGTGGTGCCACGCCAGCATGACGCTTCCCCACTGGAAGGCGTAATAGGGCAAAACAGAATCGTTGATCGTGACCCGTGGCTCATTCTCATAGAGGATCGAAAACACCTCTGGCAGGACGGTGCCGCTGGTATATTCGTCGTGATTGCCCTCTCCACAGACGACGTGCACTTCGTCATGGGTGGCCAGCACCATATCGACGATCTGGCGCATGATCCGCACGACGGCGCTGACGATCTTACGCGGCCGGCTATCGGCATCGAGGAGGTGCCCGTGGGCTGGCGTGAGCGAGCGATTGGAATCCTGGTGCATGAGATCACCGAGGAACGCAACCACGCCTACGTGAGCGCGGGGCGCCGTGGCGATCATATGGGAGAAAGCACCGAGGATAGTCCGCTCTGCGATCCGCAGATCCCAATCTGCTCCACCTTCCTTGTGCCATGCTAGGGCACCCACGTGGGCGTCGGTCAGGGTGAACAGGTTGCACAGTTTGGATTCGGCTGGCGACGGCGCAGCGACGGGCTCGAGACGCGGTAACTCCTCCTTGGCCGCAGCGATCATTTCTTCGACAGCCTCACGCCACGCTGCTTCATCTGGCGACTGGCGTTCCCACGTCCGCTCTACGTCTCCGCTAGCGTTACGTTGGACAGTAACCTTCCCCATACGGAAGCCCGGCGCTGTGCCACTGTTGAAGTGCCCCGGCGCAATGCCTTGACGAGCCGCCGCCTTGATCCGAGTTTGCAGCGTGCAGCGGGGAATGCCTAGAGCATCGGCGGCGCGTGTCTGGTTCCCACCATTCTTGGCAAGCGCCTCCACGGCCTCCTGCATCTTCTCGATCGACATTGGAGGAGTCGGCACGGCTTACCTCGCTGTGCTGTGGATGGGGCTAGTCGTTCATCTGGGCGCGGTAGGTTTCCGCGCTGACGAAGGTGTTGAGCGTGTCGTCGTCGATAATCCCGCGTGACCGGAGCTCGCGGAGGACTGCGTTGCGCATGCCTTCCTCAGCCTTGGCGAGGCGGGATCGATCGTCGTGGCAGAGGTTTTCCCAATGGCGATGGTTTAGCCCGGCGCAGCGCAGCACGTCGTGAAGCGCGTGGCCGGGCTCTGTCACTTCGCCTGACCCGACATCAGGACGGGAGCAACGGCCACGGCTGTGTAGTTCGTGCAGCTTGTCGAGAACAGAAGTCGCGCTCCCTGTGGGCTGCGGAGCGGAATAGGCCACGTCTGGGTAATGGCCGAACTGGCTGCGACAGGCATGCACCACAGGACGGCGCCGGGTGTGAGATTGGATCCGCTGGTCGGGACGCCAAGGCTGTCGAGAATGATCGCAAAGCCCGCGTCGGTGCTGGTAACGATGTTAACGGAATAGACATTGGCGGCGGACGAAGAAAGGCTGACCACAGTGGTATTGGCCTGCGTCGTCGGGCCTATCGAGGCGGCGCTGGCATTGCTTGGCGATGGAGCGGCCAGCGTCGTGCCAGTCGCATCGGTCGCAACGCGCCGATAGAAGGCGCCATCAAAGCCGAGTGTCGCGGACGCTTGGATACCGATTCCGGCCGAGCCACTGGCCGAGTTCGCATCACGGACGCGATCCCAGGTCGTTCCGTTGAAAATCACGCCATAGCTTGCCACGTCGAGCATCGACGCGCCGGGCGAGGTCGGGAGCGCATCGGCACCCGAGCTATTATAGGTGGCGGTTACCGCTCCATTGCGGAGAGCGACAAAGCCGTTTCCATTGGCATCGCCGTTCCATGTCGTCCCGCCAAGCGTGACCGGTCCGCCGGCGGCACCAGCATAATTGCCGCTGGCATCGACGCTGATAACGGGAATCGTTCCGACCGGTTGGCCGCCTGCGGAGAAGACCGTGGGCGGAACGACAGGTGCGGCGCTTGCTGCTCCCGCGAAGGCAAGGAGCAGCGCGAGAGCAGCGCGCATCATGCGAGCGACCCCCGCAGCGCCTGCAACTGCGCGTCGAGCGATTGCACCTGAGCATGCGTCTCGACGATCTGGGCGTTCAGGGTTGCCTCGTCACCCGTGGCGAGGCCTGCCTTGATCGCCTGCCAGTTCGAGACAAGCTGGGGAGCGAGGGTGCCGAGCTGGGCGACAAGGCCGAGCGCGGTGTTGAGCAGGGCGAGAGCTTCAGCTTCGGTCATGTCAGTTCGCCTTCAGCACGCCGAGCGCGGTAAGCTGCCCGATCAGGTTGGTGAGGTTGGTGACGGCAGCCGCTTCGTCCGCAGCGCTGCCAGCCTGTTGCGCCGAGAAGCCGGCGGCTTCGGCCTGTGCACCGGTATGGAGAATGTCGATCGCCTGACCGCAGATCGTGGCCGGAGCGTTCGGGACGGAGCAGCCAGCAAGCACGGTCTGCTGTGCCGACTTGAAGGCGATGTCCGCCGTCAGGAATGCCTTGTCGGCATCGATCTTCGCGGTTCCCAGGGTGGTGCAGCCGGCGAGTGCCAGCGCGGCGAGGGGCATCAGGAGAAACATGCGCTTCATCTCACTTCGCTCCTTCGGTTGGGGTGAAGTCGACATAGAAGGTCTCGCCGGGCTTGAACTTGCCGAGCAGCGCCGGGTTGGCGATCATAATGTCGAGCGAGGCGTTCGGAGTGAATTTGGCGAAGGTGTTATCCTCGTCCAAACCGTCATCCCCATAGGCCTTGGCAGCGACGCTGTGGAACTTCAGCTGCTCGACGGTGCCGTGGTTGGTCACCGAAGCAATCTGCATTTTCGCTCGCATCTTGGTCATATCACTGTCCTTTCACGACGATCTGAGAGGGGAGGGCCATTGCAGCGGCCATGGTCTTGCTGTGGGATGCCTGCTCGCGGAGCCATGCCCAGAACTGGCCGATGAGCAGGACAGCCGTGCCGACAATCTCCTGAGCGGCTACCGGGATCAGGCTGTCGACCGCGCCTTGCGTCATCACGCCATGGGCAACCAAGGCGGTGCCGACGACGCGGAGAGCGCCGGTCGCAAGGGACATGGCGATACCGCGCGCCGCCGTGCTGTCGATGGTCACGACAGGCGTTACCGCAAGCGTGGTGGGCTCTGGCGGGATGTAGGGAGTGGGGGCCGCGACGGGCGCGGGCTGCGAGACGGGAAGGCCCGTCGTCGGATCGATAAAATCGGTCATGGTCTCTTTCCTGTTTCGATGGCGGTGATGACGCGGTTGGCGCGGGCTGGCGTCTGCTTCGCCCAGAGCGAGGAGCGGAGGTTCCTGCCGGCGCCGGCCCAATCTCGCTTGGCGATGCAGGCGAAGGAGTCGTGGAACTCCTCGTCACTGCCGCTGCCCAACTGAAATTGGAAATTCAGGATCGCGGCGAGCCGCACCGGATCGTTAGCGACCGCTGGATACCAGGGCTCACCCTGCACACCGGCTAGCAGCAGCTTGAGCCGGTTCTGATTGATGAACGCGATTTCCTCGGGAAGGAGATGGCCGCCCTTGCGCTTGTCGACGAGGATGCCGCGAGCGATGGTCCAGTACCCGAACTGGTCCTGATAGGCCCAGGGAACGGTGCCCTCGTCACCGTCGAGGTCCTTATCGACATAGGCTAGGGCCTGTTGTTCGGCCGGGGTCATGGGTGGCCCTTCCCTTGAAGGATTGCCCACGCGCCGGCAGCGGCAGCCGCCAGCCACCCAAGGAGTGGCGAGTTGAAGAACCAACCCGCGATGCCATGGGCCGTTTCCTGCTTGGCACGCCAAGTCTCGAGCTTGCCGATACGCGTGTCATGCTTGGCAAGCTCGGCCCGGTCGGTGCTGCGATCCTCGGCCGAGCGCTTGCCATCGGCGATGATCAGCGCGAGTTGCGTCTTGATCTCACCATATGAGTCCAAAACCTTGTCGTTCGACTCCCGAAGCCGACGCAACTCCTCAAGTAACATCTGCTCCACAGCCCCCGCTGGAGTGACAGGCATCATGATTTCGGGGCGGTCGCTCATATGCCCAGCGCCCACCAGAAAGAGGCCGTGCCAGCCCCGGCGGGCAGACCAGCCCCACCAGGGGCCGAACCCGTCACACCAGAACCGACATTCATCCCGGAAAGGGTTGCGTTGCCGGCGCCGGACCATGACGACGGGAAGCCGTTGCCACAGTCGTTGGTGGCGCCAACAGCAAGAACGGTCGTCGAGAACGGCATGTCGAACGTCACGCCGACATGCCCACTGCTGTCGGTCGTGACAGTATGGCCGAAGTTCAGGATCAGCGGACCGATCGTGATGTGGCCGTTGTTCACATTGTAATTGTGCCCAACGTCGCCTTCCGCCACCCAGCCCGACGAACCGGTGACATCGGGGTTGTTCGTGTTGTTCTCGATCGTGGAGACCCAGACGAGCGCGGGGTTGGTGGTCGAAGCCACACGCGCGCCCTTGGGATATCCGCCAGCAGTCGCAATCGCGCTGTCGAACAACACTGCCCCACCGACAGCCTGCCAGCGCGCCCATGCCGAAAGCTGGTTGAGAATGCCGTTGACGTCCCGGCCGTCCGGCGGTTTGCCACCAGCACTGACATCGAGGAACGTGTTGGGCGGGAAGCCAAGCTGCACCGATGCCGCGTTGGGATCGGCCGACGTCGCGGGGACGGCGCGAATGTTCGCACCGGCCGCTCCGAAGCCGAACGGGTTGATGAACTTGGCTGGGATATCAGTGCTTTGCATATTATGGGTGCTCTACCAAAACAGCCACGCCCGCAGGCTTTGGCAGGACGCCGGACTGTGTGATGATGGTGAGGTCGACCGGAGACGGCCGCGCGCCGAACACGAACGTCATCGTCATGTCCAGATTGTCGCGAACGAAGCTGTTGCCGTAGGCCGGGAACAAGTTGAGCAGGATCTGATTAATCGCCGGGATCGATCCATCCGTGATGTTGGACAGCGCTTTGGCGAGGATCAGCGTGCGAAAGGCCTGATCCGACAGGGCGAAGTTCGTCGTCGCGTTCTCGCCGCTGAAGAAGATTCCGTGTCCAAGAGATTCAACATCGGACTGTGACGCGAAGCCAAGGAACTGGCCGGCGCTGACTGGAAGTACACGATTGACGCCGACAATCCGCCCCCAGATATCGAGCCCGAAGCCAACCGCCGTGTCGACGTTCCAGACCGTGTTAAAGAAGGCGTCGAGATCGGCCTGCGGATCGATCCACGCGGAAAAGTCATCGATCAGCGCGAGGATGATCGGGCTGTTGGCATATTGGCTGATGACCGTGACCGAGGGGTCAAAGAACGGTGTTGATGCTGTTGCGGGCGGAAGCGGGGTGCTTTCGCCCAGCGAGCCTTCGCCAATGGGAAGCTCGCCGCTCATCAGACCAAGGTCACTGTGACAGTGCCGAGCGTCGGCAACTGGTTGATGTTGGGCGTCACGTCAGCGCTACCGTTGACCGTGATCGAGATGACCTGAGCCCATGGGCCAAGCGCGGCGATCGGCGCCACGAACCGCAGCGCAAAGATGGTCGCGCCGATCCCGGCCTTGGGGCCGCCATCCTCACCGACGAACGCGCTGGCGATGGCGTTCTGGATCTGCGTGTTGGCGTCGGAAGGAACGCCAATGCTGTTCGGGATCGAGATGGCGAAATTGATGGAGAGGTTCGTCGGCCGCTGGAACGTCACCGAATAGGTGGGCTGGGGGATCTGATACCCCGAGTTGGTATCGGTGACCGTGACCGTGGTGTTGCCGGTATAGCCACAGCCGGGGTTCTTCTTCCGCCAGATCGCGGTCGCTACGTCGAGATTGGTCCCGCCGGCCGCGCAGACATAGAGGCTGTGCGCCGCGATCGATACGCCGCCTACGGTCGCTGCGGATGCCGTGTCGTTCGAAAAGACATAGGCGTCAGTCACGCCCTCGACACTGAGGACCGCAGCCCGGATCGAGGGGAAGACGCCCTGTGCATTGATCGCCACCGAGGCAGAACGACGCGCCTCGAAATCGGCGCGGCTCTCGACGTCACGGCCCAACACGCCATCCGTGGGGTTGGTGATCGAGTCCCAACCTGGAATGGACTTGAAAATCGTCGTCAGCGTGCCGGCGGGGCAAGCGATGGGGCCGGGGTCCATGCAGGCGAAGGGAAGGGTGACCGTCCCGCCAGCACCAATCGTGCCGCTTGAGACAGCGGTATAGATGTTGCCATCCGCAGCCTGCGCCAACGCACCGACATTAATGAAGGTGCCGTTCGCTCCCGAGCAGACAGCCTGAACCTCGGTCGGAAGTGCGGGCTTGCGGGCGATGAAGTAGATGCGTCCGATCGCATCCTGCATCCGGCCTGCTGCATTGGCCGGGTCGACCTGATTCACATATTGGAGCAGGAGATCGTTCTTCGCGCCGATGATCGCGGTGAGCGAGGAAGCCAACTGCCCCTGAGGCGTATCGAGCGCGGGATTGAGTGACCCGCCGAACGCTCCGTTCATGTCGGCCTGCACGCCAGACAGGATCGCGCTTTCGGCCGGGATCGTCAGCCCGGTCGGAGCAAAGACGGGCGAAGGGACGTTGCTCGCCATCTCAGAGGGTCACCGTCTGAGTTCCAGACGCGGTGCGGATCTGCACCTGCCCGCTGATCGTCCGGCCCACCGACGTGATGAAGGCCTGTGCCGAGAGAACACCCGGAACGGTCATCGCCGCCCCGACCAGCTTGGCTTTCAGGAGGGAAAGCGGTGGGCGCTTGCCAAGGATCTGCGTGGAATAGGGGATGCCGCGTGTCGTGTCGTAATAGCACTCTGACAGGAATGTCCGGCAAGCGCTCGCGACGTCCTGAATGATCGCATAGGGCTCCGTCGCTACGGCAATGTTGCCGTTGACATCAAGCGCCAAATCCCACGCGCTGCGGTCGAGGAGCAAAGTGGAAGACATGTTGACACGCTAACATGGCTTCTACTCTGAAAGAACTATGCCGGTGGACCCGAGGTTCCGCTACCGGTCGTAACACCCGTATGTTTATGCGAGTCGAACGCTTTACCGTTGAACGTCGAGCCTGCTCCGGTAGTAATCTTGCCAGTCGCGGTGATGTTGCCATTGATTGTGGCATCTGCATTCACGACAAGCCCACCCGGTGCGTTGATTGTCACGGGGAGGCCTGATGCACTGGTGATGGTCACGCCATCGTCCCCGATCCGGACGAACTGCGAGACGGCGCCGTTCAGGAAGCCGCCGATGTAGAGACCGTCCGCCCAATCATAGCGACGCCTCGAGCCCGGATTGCCCGGCGCCTTGGTCTGCTTCACGCTGCTGATGTCATGGCTGGCGAAGACGGCAAGTCCGATATCCCCCACCTTGGGTTCAATCAGAACCGCATTGCCGCCGCCCTGATATCGCATGACGGGCAAGTTGAAGACCGTGCCATGAGGCACCGCATTCCCATAGCCGTCGAGCTGGGCCACCATGGGCTGAACGTCGACCGATCCTGGGCCTGAGGTGTCGCCGGGCGTCACCGCCTTCACCAGCACCAGCGTGGCCGTCGCGGAGCGGTTCAGCACCTGCCGGACGATGAACTCCATCGCGTCATATTCGGACGCGCCCGTGCTGCGGTCCATCGACCCGGCATAGGCCTGATTATCGGTGCTCATGCGGAGGCCTTCACCAAGGGAGCGTCAGATCCGAACAGGCCGCATTCAATATGCGTGAACCATCGGCCGCCGGGCAGCTCGGCTTCGAGATCGTGGCTGACGAGGTAGGTGGCCCATTGCCCAGAAGCCGGGGTGAGGTCGCTTTCAACCTTGATCGCGCCGCCGGGGCTGAGGCCGGGCAGATAGAGCGTGGTCAGGCTGATACCGTTCTCCGAATAGGTCGGATATCCGACCATGCCGGTGTCTCTCGATATGAGCGGGATCAATCCCTGCCGCACTTGGTTCAGAGGCCAGATCGCTAGAACCTGCTTGTTCGGGTCGGCAACGGCGTTGAAGTTTCCAGCGCGCTTCACCGCGTTCATCTGATCGATCGCGGTTCCGGGGAAGTAGGGGTCGCGCAACTGGACCGAAACGCCGCTGTTCTCCAGCGTGCGGCCCATGCTGGCGGCGATGGTCTGCATCACAAGCGCGGCGTCCACCGAACCCTTGAAGCTGATCGGCTGGACCGGCTTCAGCGCGTCGATGAGCGTGGTATAGGCCGACAGTACGAACGAGGTGTCCGGCATGGCTGACAGATCTGCACGGGCCTCGCTGATTCCGCCCGTGAACACGACCGACATTCCGCTGTCGTCGTCACCAGCCTCGATGGTCACGAAGTTTGCGGCCTTCGCCATCTTCTGCGTGAGATCCTGTTTCAGGATCGTCAGCTTGTTCATGATGTCAGGGGCGAGACCCCAGACACGCAGGTTGCATTCGGCTGCCTGAACCCCGGTCCCCATCGTAATCGAGGCCGACGTCCGCAGGCCCGATACCTTGACCGTATCGAACCCATCGGCACCGAACGAGCCCTTGCCAAGCTGGAAGGTGACATTGATCTTGCGACGGGCGAACGTCATGCGGTGTAGAACAGGACGAACCTGCTCCCCAATCCCGAGGAATCAGGATCGTCGGAACCCTGCGTGTCCCAGAAATACAGGTCGCCGATGAAGCCGAGATAGGCCTCGCGGATGATGAGGTTGTTGTTGAGGCACGACACCCCGGAGACAATGGGGGCGTCGTTCAGCAGCACATCGGCATAGAGGCCGGTGCGCTTCTGATAGATGTTGATCCGGCATGGCTGACCACTGAGAAAGGTAGTCAGCGTCTGCGACGGCACGGGCTGGAGCGGGATTACCTGGAGCGTCATACCGGCTGCCCCGGAGGTGTTTGCGCGGCGGTTGGATCCTTGGGCTGCACCGCACCGTCATTGGTCGCATCAGCCGACGCCGGATCCTTCACGTTGCTTTGCGTGAACTGCGACGTTGCCGATGTCCGCACCTCCTCCACGACCATCTCGACGGTGAGAAGCTGGGCACCACTCTGGGCATTGCGCACCTTGCCAACGCGGGTCACGTTGCCGTTCTCGTAGGTCTCCTCTGGCGTGACGACGCTGAATAGGTCGATTGAAGCGCGAAGGTCGTTGCAATCCTGAAGGAAGGCCTCGCGCTCACCGATAGAGCCGCCCTTGGTCATGGTAACGCGCAGAGAATAGGGCGTTTCCACCTTGTTGTAGGACTGGAAGCTGCCGCGCTCGACCGGGAAGGAACTGATCTGCTCCTCCTTGCCATAGTCGATGGCAACAATGCTGTCGGGGTCGATGACAAGATTGCCGTCCGCGTCGAAGATGCCCCAGACCGGTGCCAAATCCGTGGTCAGGTTCGCATTGTCCGCCGTCAGTTGCGGGACGAAATCGCTGATGGCCGAGACGGCATCGCGCAGCACCGGAGGCACGCCGGGGAACACGGGGACATCGGGGAAGAGCGCGCTCATCAGGATAGCCCGCTATTGGCTGGCGTGGCACTCGCACGTCTGCGGACCGCACCCGGCAGATCGCGGGCGAGAGAATTGGCGTCGCGGGCGTTCGTCGTGACCGTGATCGGGCCGTTGAGGTTGATCGTGCTGCCACCCGCTCCGAGTTCGGCCAGCTTCTGGCGTCCCCTGCGGAGATCGCCCAGCGTCTCGGCTCCCGCCCTTGGGCGCATGAAGTTGACGATATAGGCCTGAAGCGCCGCATCAGCGGACGAGGCACCCTGAACCGCGCCGGCGCCCCGATCGCCGCCGTGCAACTCCCACGCCAGAAACTCAAGCTGCTGCTTGGCGCTGGGATGGTTGCCGTACCGCGCGAAAAGCTTCTGCTTACGTCCACCGAGCCACTGGCCCAAGCCATAAGCTCCGCTGGTCGGGTTGGTGGCGTTCGGGTTGCCCCCACTCTCTGCGTAAATGCCTGCCAGGATTCCCTGTGCCTGCTCGCGCGTGAAGCCTTGGCTCATGAAATAGCCGATGACGCCGCCGCCACCGGCAGCCCCAGCGCCTCCGGAGCGATTACCGTTGAACATCAGGTCGGCGCCCTCGGACAGGCCGCCCTTGACCGTATTCCAAGCGCCAGAGAAGTTGCCATGACCAAGCTGGCTAAGCGTCTTGTCCCGCAACTCTCGAGAATGGTCCTCCAGCCTCTTGCGCTCTTCCGGCGAGGCATTGTGCATGAGCTGGTAGACGCGGAGCAGGCCTGTAATGGCACCGGCAAGGGCTACCACGGGCCAATAGGCTGCCGCCGCCGCAACGCCGATCGCGGCCACGGCGCCCGCCGCAGCATCGCCCAGCAGAACGATATTCTCCCGGTTCGCGGCGAACTGGTCGAACTCTTCCGCCAGAGCGGAGACGTAGGGGAGGGCGACGCCGCGCGCCGTATTGCCGATATCGGCCAGCGCCTTCTGGAACTTCATGGCGGCTTCAGCGTCGCGCTGCGTCACCGCATACATGCGCTCCTGCTGCGTCAGCACCTTCTCCAGTCCGCTACGCCCTTGTTCCAGCACGGCAATCATGCCGGGCCCGAATCCTAGCCGCTGGAGCAGGTTCACATAGTTGCGGCGGTTCATGTGCTCGCCGGCCTGTGCGATCCGGAGCATCATCGCTTCCGGACCAGCCGCCAGATCGTTCTGGGTCACGCCAAGCGCTCTGAACACAGCATCATTGCCGGTCGAGCGGGTCAGGTTGAAATTGCTGATCGCCGTGGACATCGCGGAGAGTGCGGCATTGGCTTCATCCGCCGTGCCGTTCATCTCCTTCACCGCGCCCTGCCAAGCGCTGATCCGCTCCGTCGAGACACCGATATTGGCCGACAGGCGCCCCGCCGCCGCTGCGTTATCTAGGATACCGCCCGCGAAGTCCTTGAGCGTCTTGGCCCCGGCGAACGCGAGGAACAGGCCGACAACCTCATTCTTGAGGCCGTTGATGTAGCTCGCCGCGCGCTTGCCCGACGCCTCGATGTCCTTCGTCGATGACGACGCTTCCTCGCGGGTGCGCTTGAACCCGGCGAGGACTTCCTTCTGACCCTTGTTGAAGTCCTTGGGGTCGAGCCCAAGTTCTATGACCAGCGAGTCCAAAATTGTCGTCATCAGCGCGGCTCCGCAAGCCGGCGACGCTCGCCCTCGTTATGGGCGTCTACCGCGATGATCTCCAGAAGGTCGTACATATCGCGGATCCCATAAACGGTATCCAACTCCGCCAGCGTTGCGTGGCGGGACGAGACTATTGCCGCGATCGACGGCGGGACGTTGACGGTTTCGGCGAAGTCTCCGCCGCCGCCTTCGCCGCCTGCCCCAATTTCGAGAGGCTGGCGGCCAGCGAAAAACCCGTGTGCAACTCGATCACCTCGCTCCGCAGCAGGAGGCGCGTCGAAATCTCGTCGATATCGTCTTCGATCAGCGCGCGGGTGGCGCCGGACGAGGTGACGAACTGGACGCATTCGAACATCTCGTCGAGCAGGGCCGAGGCTTCGTCAGGCTGGGCACGCATAAGCGCCTGGATGCCGACGACAGCGAGACCGGCCATCCCCATCGACAGGGCTTCGAGCGGGATATCTGCGCCGCCGCGCTGCGCTGCGCTCAGTGCCCGGAACGCCCATTTCTCGCCCTTGACCGCAGACATTTCCGTCAGGAGATAGGAGCGGCCCTTGTCGCGGTTATCGGCCTCGATCGTGACCGTTTTGGTTGCGCGCGCCATATCAGCCGTTCGCAGCCGTGATCTGCTGCCACGTGATGGTGAAGCGGCGGCCCTGAAGCATCCGCTGGGCGGCCGGGATCGGCGGAAGGCCGGTCAGCACGCCCTTGATGAGGTTGTACTTGCGCCCGATGCTCGGCAGGAAGACGGAGCCCTGTGCCGCGAGCTTTTCGCGGTTGGTCTGCTCCTGCTGATACCATGTATCGAACAGGAAGGAGGACGGGCTGTCCGGCATGATCGAAATGTTCATCGATACCGCGACAGGCGCCCAGCCATAGGACATGTTGCCGTCGACGCCCATCACGACCTCGCCCGGCGATACGCTGTCCGTCTCGAACACGTTGTCCGCCATGAAGCCCTGAAGCTGCTGGGGAACGTCGAACAGGCCGGGAATCGCGAGGATCAGGACGCTGTTGGCGGACGTGATAGTTTTCGCCATCACGCAATCTCCACCGAGTTGAGGACAATACGCTGGATAGATTGCCCGTCTGTGTACCAGAAGTTGACGATCGGGCTGCCGCGCTGGCCGCGTACCTGAGCCCCCGGATCGAGGACCTGGATGTACCAGCCCCGCTGCGAGATCACGTCGTCGACCTTGAGACCGGCCGCCGTGTTGACCTCTGCCGCCTGAAGCGCCGAGAGCGTCACACCCGCGCGGATCGCGCCGAAGTTCAGCGCTGCCGCGATCGGATCGGACATCGCCGCTTCGATCAGGCCATAGCCCGCCGCGTTGTAGGGAATCGACTTCAGGCCGGTCAGCAGGCTCATCAGCGCAAGCTGGAACCCGTTGTTGAGCCACACCTGATCGACATAGCTATCGAACCACAGGAACTTGCCCGTGATCGAGCCGGGGTAGAAGAACACGAACGGCTGGTTCGCCGTCGCGTAGCTGCCATAGAAATTGTAGCCGTTCGCGATCAGGTTTTCAGCGATCACCTGATTGGTCACGCCGGCGGTCAGCCCGTCCTGCGAGCGGAAGGCGAAGGTCGTGCGGCCATTGGTCGCGCCGAAATCGATCGATGCGCCCCAGCCCATCGCCGCCGCTGCGATCGAGAGGCCATCGGACGGATCGTAGATCGGGACCGTACCCGAATAACCCGCCGCCCGGATCAGAGCGCCCGCGCTGGTCGTGTCGGTGTCCGTGGTCGGCGCCGCGTCGTTGTCCCACATGACATAGGCAAACCGGTTGCCCCGGCCGCCATTGCCGGCGGTGTTGGTCCAATTGGCAAAGGCTACCATGTCGTCAATCGGCGGCTTGAACATGGTGGTGAAGGTCACCCAATCCTGACTCTCAGCCACCACGTCATCCATCGCGCTCGCCGGCGTGTCAGCGACCGCACCCTGCGACAGAACCGCACCCGTGGCGGCGGTGAACTTCAGCGGATCCGCCAGTGTACCGGTCGCAAAGCTCATCGATCCGTCAACGCCAACATCTGCACCAGTGATGACGAAGGCGCTCAGAACCGGATCAAAGGCGCAGGTAACACCGGTCGTTCCGATCCCGGTCTGGATCATCGTCGCGGCGTTGGAGAAGCTGGTAGCCGTCGCGAAGTTGATCGTTCCCGAGGTGACCGGGCTGCCGTCGATGGTCAGCGTCAGCACACCCGAGAGCGTCTGAAGCTGCGTCAGCGACAGGCTGGCCAGAGAACCGCTGCGGATCCACGCCGCTACATCGGTTGCGGCATACTGTGAGAACAGGATGGCACCAGGTGAGGCCGTGGCGCCGTTGAAGCTGCCGAAATAGCGGGTCGCCGCCGAGGCCTCGGGGCTGCTCGGCCCGAAGAAGGACGCGACCGCCGGCTGGCTGCCGAACGACAAGACTGAACCGATCGGCACGCGAGTGCTCTGGGTCAGGAACAGTCCGATGACATCAAGGCCGTTGCCTCCGGTCCCGATGACGTTCGGGATGACGTTGACAATCTCCGATGCCGGGATGCTGGCAGTCATGGATTGGCGTTCCCTATAGAGGAGATATTCGGAGAAAGGGTATCGGCAAACTGCATGGGTGTCGAGATTACAGGGGTTGCCTGCAAAGTAACCGTGACAACCCAGCGATCCTCATATTGTCCTTCGCCATTGACAAATGGGACTTGATGCCCGTCACTTGCGTAGAGCGGTTGGAAAATCGCGTTGTCGATTTGGCTGCATCCGAAATCATCGCGCCACAGAGTGGTGATCGTCTGCGCGTTGTCGGTGCTGTTCGGGCCGTGCACGTCAAGCTGGATATCGCTCATCGTGGCGTGGCCGATGGCGAGAGAGGTGGGGTCGGCGTTGGTCGTGTCCCAAGTGTCGACATTGGTGGCGAGGCGACGGCGATAGACGTGCGTCATCACCACGAAGTCAGGAGACGCTGGCTCTGGCACCTTGTTCGCCTGACCCCGGATGCATTCAACCCCATCGGGGAGGATGGCGAGCAGGAAGCTCCGCAGCGCGGTCAGGATCTGGCTTTCGGTGGGGGAGATGGGCAGCGCGGTCATGACAATTGCTTCTGGATTGCGGCCCTCGTCCATCCGGTCGCGGGAAAAAACTCAATGATTTGCACCACAAGCCAATCGTCGCCGTTGTAGGTGAGGACGTCGCCGCCCGACCCTTTCTTGCGATCGAGCGCGATCAGCTCGCCCTTGTAGTGGACCGCCTGTAAACGACCTGTGATATTCAATGAGTCGAGGTGGGCGATTTCCTTGCCGGTCAGCGCCTGTACCTGGAAGTCTGCTGCGATCGTCTTGGCGAAGGTCGGGACGCGCGATCCGTCGCCGGCCGTGGTGTATCCCGCGCCGCGCTTCAGCGTGCCTGAGATGGGCGGGTTTACGTTCGCGACCGGCCCGGAGGTGAGGGAGAAGACGTTCATTCCTCCACCTCGCTATCGACCGATTGAAGCATGACCCCGCTATCCACCAACGGCTTCGACGAGCCCTTGCGCGCAATCGTGATCGGAGAAAGCGGGGGCGCGTTGGTGTCGACGATCGATTCCCGCAACTCGCCCGCGATCAACTGCCCCATCTGTTCAAGAGCCTTGGGTGCATCCATGTCGACCGCCTTCAGCACCTTGCCGATCTGCTCTGGCCATTCGCCCTCATGCTCGCGGATCATGTTGGTGAAGAAGGGGCGGGGCGGGATGCCTTGGGCCGGGCTTCCGAAATTCTGTATAGCCGCGATTTGAGCCACAGGCGTGCCGTCGGGATACGTGGCGCTCTCAAGGAACCCGATTCTAGCCTTGCCCGGCTTGCTGACCTTCCGCGCCACGTCGCGCAGATAGGCCTCCAGCTTGTCGCCGCCCCTCAGCCGAGCCATTCTGGGCCTCCGAAGCCGAACGGCTGAAATGGCACGCCGAGGAAGCGTTCGGGGCCGGGGAAATAGTGCATGGTCCGGTACGGTGCCGTCGCGGCCCACTCCGACAGGCCATAGGTCGTCTGTGCGAACCACGCGGCAGTCCCAGGAAGGGCCGTCAGATCGAGCGACACCGACACACTGCCCTGCGTCGCGCTGTTGATCCGGCCCGGCGCGAAGAAGGTGGGATCGGCCCGCGCGATATTCAGCGCCGCGATATGCGCTACCAGCATATTGAGCAGCATCGTGCGCTGGTTGATATCGGTGACGGGAGAACAGTCGGTGTTGTCGAGATACAGGCCGGCCTCATCGAAATAGAGGGCGCCCAGCACCTCTGTCACCTTGCCCGCGAACTCGGGGTATCGGGTGATCCATGCCGTGTAGTTGAACGTCGCGACCGCCATGTTGCACCTCAAAAGAAAGGGCCACCCCGCACAAGCGGAGCGGCCCTATCTCCGCCGAAGGGGGTACGGCGAAGATTACGACGCGGCAGCCTGCTGTTCCGCAGCTTCCGATTTAGCCTGCGTGAGCGACTTGGTCGGAGCGATCGAGCCGTCACCCAGCGGGTTGTCATAGTCGAGACGTTCAGCGCCCGACTTCAGACCGGCGCGATTGCGAGCCTCGGACTTCGCCGCGTTGTGATCCTTCTCCACGAAGATCAGACCGTTCTTGACGGCCGGGTGATCCTTGTTGGAGGCGAGCCATGCCTTGAAGCCATCGGCATCCACAGCGGTGAAGCCATAGCCGCCGACCGTCTCAGGGAAGCCGTCTGCATTGCGGTGCTGCGAGCCGTTGAGCACGACAAGCGCGCCCTCGTCCGAGATTGCGCAATGATTGTCCAGCGGGTTGGGCATCTTCACCGCTTCGGTCTTCTGACCAAGGCGGATCTGGAGACCATGCGGAAGCTTGCAGGCGGCAACAGCGGTAGCCATGAGTGTTTCCCCTTAAATGCCCAACATTTGCGCAATGCAGATCGAACGGCGGTTGACCCAGCCCCAGGTGCCGGCAGACTTCTTCTGCTTCCAACCCGAGAGGTCGGTGACGACCGCATGGCTGCGCTGCTTCTCGGTGAAGGCGCAGAAGGCGGTGCGCACGCCCTCGAAGTCCTCGATGATGAGCTGCATCAGGTTGCCGCCCGAGGTGGCATATTCCGGCGCAGTCTCGATCGTGAGGTTCGGGAAGGTGCCCTTGATGGTCTGCATCGCCGACACGTTGAAGCTCGACACCTTGTTCAGGTTCGAGATCAGCGAAGACGGCATCGTCAGCTTCATCTTCATGTCGGAGTTGACGACCCAACCGCCCATCTGGATGACGAGCTGGTTGAACAGCGCATTGACGTCGTTGAACACCTCGACCGCCGTGGCGTTGGACCACAGGGTGCCACCAGCCGCCTTGGTGAGCGGGCTGATGGGCGTGATGAGGGTCGGGTCGTTGAGCGCGCCGAAGTTCAGCAGGCCCGAGACGCCGAAGAAATACGACTTGTTCAGGAACTTGGTCGTCACCAGAGCGGCGGCGGCCTCGACCTGAGAGACGTAATCGATGCCGGCGACGCCGTAGCGTGCAAGCTCGCGCTCACCCCACTGGCCGATCGTCTGGAAGTGGTAGGACTGACGCCCCATCCAGTTGACGTTCGCACCCACGCTGCCGTTGTTGTTCCAGTCGCCGTAGCTGCTGACCTCACCGGTCGGCTCGACGAAGGGGAACTCGACGAAAGCCGTGGTCCAGTCACCGCGCTTGGTCTCGCCGTAGATCTCAGCGGCCCGAACCGGGGTCTGAAGCACCGCGACAACCTGCGGGTCCATGATCGTGGTGAACAGGGCAGGGATTGCCGAGTTTGCCGTGGTCAGGAGCGCCGGCTGGGCGTCGAACGCCAGATGCGGAAGCGCATCGAAGGCTTGGGTGAGGCCGTTCTGGCCGCGCCAGCCGTCCTCGATGAAGTGGGTCGCGGGGCCACAGATGCCATGAGCATCCATGAGGGCGCGGGAGTCAGCAGCAATACGCATCTGTGTTAGCCCCTCGTGCTGGTCTTGGCGATTTCACCGGCATTGACCGTCTGATCGACGAACCAAGCCGTTTCGAGCGCGGTGGTCTGCGTGATGGCGACACCCGAAGCCGAAGCGGTAGCATTGGCCGACATGACCGCCGTACCAGGGGCAACCGCGATGATGGTGGTGCCGGCAGGAATGCCCGCACCGCTGATCGGCTGACCCGGCAGAAGCGTGCCACCCGCAACCGCCGTCAGGTTCGGCGTGCCGGTCGCGGTCGTCGCAGTGACGCCCGTGGCAGTCGGAGGCGAACCCGCCGTGCCCGCGATGGCTGTACCATCGGCATAGGAGGCGAACACCTTCTGGCCGCGCGTCGCGCCCGCCGCGAACAGCATCCACACATCGGCGGAATCGAGCAGGGTGACTTCATAGCCGCCCGGAACGGTGCCACCCGCCGTGAAAGGAATGGTCGCGAGGAAAGCGTTCTGGTTGCGGCCGACAAAGCCGACACGCGACGGCGAGCCGGTGTGCGAGTTGCTGACCGTGCCGTCAGTGTCCCGCGCAAAGGCGAAGCGAGCGGCGATCACGCCAGCGGCAGCGGCGACTAATGCACCGGGACCAGCCAGCATCGAAAAGCGCGGATTGGCCGAGCAGAAATCACCCGGAGCCGCAGGGGCCGGATCGATGTTGATGGTCTGCTGAGGAATGGACATGCGATCGGCTCCTTAGATCCGGACCAGCTTGCCGGCGTTGGGGAAGAGCGTGGCGGCCTGACCGTCCGACTTCGCGTCGAGCGCGATCGGGGGACGCGGCTTGGCGCGCGAAATCTGGCTCTCAACCTGAGCCTTCAGGCTGGCGAGACCCACGCCCTCATAGGCAGCCTTGGGCACGCCCACGCTGTCGAGAGCGAGGCGATAGACCTCTTCGGCCGTGGCCGGCGGATTGGCGAGGCGACCGACCAGCGGCGCTACATCGGCTTCCGCAATGCGAAGGGCCGATGCGCTGTCGAGAGCGATTTTCGCGCCCTTCTCCGCACCGCGCTTCTCCGCATCCGCGATCATGCGCTTGACCGTCGCCATATCCATCGCCGGGCCCTTGTTGTCGTTGTGGTCCTCAAGCTCGGGACCATCAGGATTTTCGTCGGATGCTTCCTCGGTCTGAACGAGCCTCGCCGCTTCGGCGTAGTCTTCGTCCGAGAGCTTGCCCTTGAGGTAGTTGAGGAGCGCGGCGACCTTCTCGCCCTCGCCGCCTTCATCCTCGCCCATCTCCTCGTTTTCGAGGGTGACGTCAGGAATGGCGTCGTCTTCGTCCTCACCCATCGGGGTGCCCTGCACCGCGTCGATGACCTTGCAGACGTCATCCACATCAATGCCCTCGTCAGCGGCGAGGTGCGGCTGTACGGCGGTGACGATCGAGCCGGCGAGCTTGGTACGCTGCGCCTTCAGGTTCTTGGCGGTGACGCTGCCGAACAGGCCAGCGAGATCCACCTTGGCGTCCTGAGCAAGCTTGGGGCGCACGAGCGCGGCGACGGCCCCCGAAAGCATCAGCGCCTTGCGCGACTTCAGCATAGATTCGTCTCCGACCACGACATCAGGCCCTTGTCGGCCTTCCGTCACAAGTGCAACATGGTTCGCCACAATATCCCTCATCACACCATCATAATCAACGCCGTCAAATTCTCCTGAAGTCATGTCAGGCGTGTAGTGATAGCCGGGGCTTAGCTCGTGCTGTTCTTTGCTATCGATGAGATCGATTGCAGCACCATCCCATGCGGCGAGCGAATTTGTGATGTAAGGCGCGCTCCACTTGGCATTGCTGCCAACGGTGCCCACCGTGATTTCCTTCGGATGGTCGTCTGCGCTCGTCGGCTTGTGCTTGATGAGGAGAGGGATGTTGTTGAAGGTCGGAACCGCCTTCTCCAGTTCCTCCGGATCGCGGAGCATGTTGTAGACGCGATCGGGATCGAGACCGAGTTCGTCCCAGCCCGGAATCTCATGCCCGTAATAGGGCGAGACGCAGGCCTTCGCGATGTTGGACACCTCGACGTGCAGGCGACCGTCCTTATCGAGGCGACGGACCGAAGCCTTGTCCATGGCGATCAGGATCATCGCGCCCTCACTGGATCGGTAGGAGGCCGATTGCCTCCAAGGTCAGGCCGCTCACCGTCGTGATGAGGCAGCGGATTTCGGCCGTCGTTCCGGGCGTCCCACCTGTCAGGGTCAGGGTGACGTCGGTTGGCGACCAGATCGAGTTGGTAATCTGGACATCGCCGCTGATGACGGTCGTGGTGGCGGAAAAGATCGTGTCGTTGTCGCGGGCCGCGAGTTCATCGGACCAGTCGAAGCCGTAACGGTCCTTCTCCAGCGTGTAAGCGGGGTCCCAGATCTGAGGCATGTTGTCGCACCTTGCAGTGATGACGCGGACGCGTGCGGGGACGAGGAGATTGCGCAGCCGGGCAAGCACCAGGAGCGTCTTGCACTTGGCGGCAGCGATGAACGGGTTGGAGGAGATGCCTTCGAGCACAGACGAGGCACGCGATCCCGTCTGTATGAGACGCGTCACGATGACGTTGGAGCGGATCAGCGCGACACCGGCTATCGGGGCGCCCAAGAGGATGCGATGGAAGCCGCGCGTGATTGACAGGCCTGCGGACGTGACACTTGCCGCCGCGATCGTCCAGACAGCGTGACGGGCTCCGGATGCAGAGGCGCCGGAACGGGTGACAGGAGATACCGAAGCGAACAGGCCCTTGGTGACAGAGGCGCGGCTATCCGAGCGCCCCTCGATGAGGCGTGTCGTTGCAGCGAAGCGGCCCAGCGTGGCCCCAGAGCGCGACAGGCCGAGCAAGGTCCGGAAATGCGCCGACGCAGCCACCACGAAGCCCGTGGCGCGCGATACAGAGTCAATGCTGGTGTGCAGGGCCTTGGATGCGGTGACTTGGCCTGCTGCGAAGGATGCGGCACTCAGGATGCGTCCCCGTGCCGTCAGCGTGGCCGTGGATGCAAGCGACAGGGCGTCTGCCAGTATCTCGCGGAAGTAGGCGCGGCTAATCCTGATGAACGCCGCCGAACGGGTCATCGCGCTCAGGGTCAGGAAGTGTGCAGCCGAGCGTGTGACGGTGCCCGAACTGAATGAGGCGCCGAACAGGATGCGCCCTTCCGCCGCCTGACGAGAGGTGCTGGCAAGCGCTCTGGAAAGCGCATTGATCCGCGCCGTGGCCGCCTTGAAGGTGGAAGCGCCAGAGCGTGAGATGGACGAAGCGGTGATGTGCGTGCCGAGCCCGCGACCTGTTGAGGTTGAACGGATGGTGCTCGTCGATATCGACTGCGACAGGTTGCGGATAAAGGTGATCGCGATACCAGCAGGAGCGACAGTACCGGCCGTAGCGCCGCCCCCTGGACCCCCGCCCCAACCGCCGCCCGCGCCACCTGTGCTGCTGGAACCAGCACCGCCGCCGCCCGACCCGGCGCCATGCGTCGCGTCATATTCGGCGTTGTGCGATCCGTTCCCGCCATTAAAATGTGTCCCGGATGCAAAGCCGCCGCCGCCGCCAGATCCGGACGCGCCATTTCCTGCATTGGTAGTGGAGTTAGCCCCAGCACCTCCCGCCACAGCAGTCGGGCCAGCGCCACCTGCACCGCCATTGGAATTGGAAACTCCATTCGCTGCGACGCCGCCGCCGTTCGCACCGCCGCCGCCGCCAAACCCCTGCGTAGCGGTAGCGGAGGCGCCACCACCATTTTTCCCCGCTCCAGAAGGGCCGCCCGCACCACCACCACCGCCGCCGCCGCTATTGTTCCCGGAACCACCGGCCCCACCACCGAATGAATAAACGGTCGTGCCGCCGGTCTGCGTGTTATTCGCTGACGACCCGCCAGCGCCACCGGTAGGACCAGAAGCGTTGCGACCAAAGTCCACGGACATGGTGCGCGTTGCACCAGTAGCCGCCGTGAATGTCGTCGCAGCAGATGTTCCGCCGGCAGGGATCGAGCAGTTGAAGACCTCACCCGGCGTTACCGCGAAGGTGACGCCCATCGCAGCGCCACCGCCCGCGCCGCCGCCGCCAGCGGAGGCAACAGCCGCCCCAGACTGACCCGTACCTTGAACCGTGATCGACGTGACACCCGGCTGAACGGTATAGGTCGTCGTTCCAGCAGTGAGGATGTCAGTCGCCACGCATTACCCCACCTGATCGCGGATCGTCAGCGTGAGGCTGTCGCCCGAGTTGAGCGGGATGCCGGTGAAGTCGCCCTTGATGTTGAAATTGCCCGAACCGATCGTGGCATTGTCGGACGCGCCCGCGTTGGTGACGGTGCCCGAACCCGTTGCAGTCAGGGTGGCGACAACCTGATAGATATCGTTGGTGCCCGCAGCCGTCATCGCCTCGCTGGCGACGGTCTGCGAGTTGTTGATGTTGTACGTGCCCGTGCCACCCGTACCGGTGCCGTAGCTCGTGATGATCGTGCCTGCGGTAATGCCTGCACCCGTGATAGCCTGACCGACTGCGAGCTGACCGACATTGCCGCTCGCATTGACGGCCGAGACGGTCAGGACGGTTCCACTCATCGAGCCCGTGAAACCTACGCTCGACGACACCGCCGACGACGTGCCAGCCGTGCGCGAACCCGTGGTGGCCGCGAGGTCCAGCGCCTTCTCCGCGAACAGCGTGGTATCGTTCGGGGAAGTCGTGCCAGCGCCCGTGCCCCACCCAATATTCTTGGGCTCCGTGCCAGTACCCAGCATGCGGTTGACCGAGATGGTACGGCCGGCGTTCAGTTTCGCGCTGCCCATGGCTCAGGCTCCCTGCGTTTCGGTCACGGCTTCGACGGTCACGTTGATCGTCGAGCCTTCGGGGAAATCGGCGAGGGCTTCAGGGCCCAGCACGAAGGTGAGGAGCTTGCCCGCAGCGGCGAGGGGTTCAGCCTCGATCACCGCTTTGGGCTGGATCGCGGTTGCCGGCTCGCCGTCGATGTCTACCACGGTCGCATAGTCAACCGGGCTCGCGTTCACGACGCGGAACTGAAGCGTGATGCTCATTTGAAGAACCCTCCCAACCGCGCCATGACACGTGACAGGAACGAACGACGAACCTGTGTCGAGCGGCAAATCACGCCATAGTCAATGAACGATCCATCAGCCCTTCTGACCGTGGCGAGCATTTCACTATGCGCGATATCGCCGCGCTGCGACACGAGTTTCATTGGCGTCCCCAGCCGTGTAGATTTGGGTTCTACTATAGCTGCGAGGGGTTTTTCCGAGAACGGGAGATGGGAACCGGGCTTTCGATAGCCCCGCGTTTTTCCCACTGGAGTTGGCTTGCGCAAGCCGCCCGACAAGGGCAGACATCAGCGTATGGGATACGAACGCGATACACTGGCTTTGGCGCAGTTGACCGGAATAGCCGGGGTTGCAGCAGTCTGCGAGGAGCTATCCTCTACGGGACTTCTTGATCAGTCGGCCATTAACCGGATCAGGCAGAGAATGCTTGACACACTGCAACTGCCGGGTGCGCCAGAGGCGGCGATAGAGGCCATCAGCAGCTCCATCAAATCGATGTTCAAGCGGATCGATACGGAGATAGTGAGGCACTGATGGATATCACCTTTATCCAGACCGCCGATCCGATCTTCTATTACCCGATGCTCCATCAGACATCGCGGACAGTTCGGCAGTTCTGCATCCGCAACGGCTTCAAATACGAGAGCTATGTCGGTGTGAAGCGTGGCCACATGCCGTGGCAGTCGACCTATAACCGCGTCTACATGCTGAAGGAGCTACTTGACCGAGGAGAGCGCGGTTGGGTCTATTACATGGACGCCGACGCCATGATCGGCGACATGGACTTCGACGTGCGCGACTATCTGTCTGACAAGCTCCATTATGCCGGTGTTTTCTCGGGGTTCTGCAGCTCTGACAAGGGCTATGACATCAACGCCGGGGGATTCGCGCTGAACCTCTCGCACGCCGTCGCGCATGATCTGATCCGCGCCTATTGGCAGCGTGTAGAGGACATCCCC
>FTCV01001079.1_pt1 | contig 28786 bp, 18 predicted proteins | sample 1639691 | NCBI WGS metagenome assembly FTCV01 (sample SAMEA3914864, study PRJEB12502) | metagenome | biome: forest; material: soil | place: USA | collected 2012-03-12 | depth 0.3 m
CAGGGCTCGGCACCAACGGCTACAACACACCGAGCTACTGAAGGAGCGAGCCCAGAAGTCGGCTGCTGAGTGCCAGGCCGAACGGGCTTTGAAGCTGCGGAGCAGCGTTTGGATCCTGCGGGAACTGAACGCTGCTCTTGTCTTTTTGCGTCTGCTGATGGCTCAGAAGCGGTCGATTCGGAAACATCCTGCCATCTGCGCGGACCGTGAGCCTATCCCGGTCAGCCTCACCGGAGTCCAGCATTCGCACTTGAAATCCTCGGGCCGGGGTCAACAACTTCATCAGTAACGCGACCCAGCGCACTGGCGACCACATCTCGAAGATCTTCTCGGATCTTCCGCTCGTGGAGGTAAGCCGCGTGCGCCAGACGAAGTCAGGATCGTCGTCGACGATGTCGCTCTCCGCGATTTCCACCCAATCAGATGCCGATAGACCGACCACCGGGTCGAGCTCACCGCTCAGGCAGCGTGCCAACTGCCAATCGCAGAAATTGAGACCTTGGGCGAGTTCGTGACGGAGCTCTCTGATGTAGGCGTACGGCAGAGCGTTCCTCACCGTCTCATACGGACGGTTGCCCCTTGACCTCGTGCGCTTGATCGGGTTCTGGAAGCCTGGCGCCAAGTAGGTCGCGCCGGAGGCATCGACTTCGGACAATTGCGTCTTGAGTACCCATTCGAGGAAATCCGACAAGGCGTTGATGGATTGATGCTGATTCTTGATGTGCCCGAAGCACTTCTGGCCGATGTCTCCGAAATCGTAGTTGGCGTTGAGTACCTCCGCGGGGAGAAATGGCCTTCCTGCACCGTGATTCGGGATGATGATGGATTCGAAGAAATGGTTCAGCGCCGAGAGCCTCTGGGGGGGACAATACATGCGTGCCATCAACGACAATATCAGCAAGTTCGCAGTGCAGCCTGGCGATCAGCACGTTCTGGTAGCATGGACACGCCTCCAAGAGCATGGCTGAGATGAGGCGCAGGTCGTGAGTCCTAGGAAGTTCGCCTTCCGTGCTGAGTTCTTCGGACTCACGACCTGCGCCTCATCTCAGCCCTGGTCGTGCAGGCTATGGCTGACACCTGCAACACCCAGAAGGTTCACTACCTTCCTGCCCTGCGGCTGACCACGGTCAGCTTCGATCCCACCCCTGACGATCTCCTCGTTTCGCTTCTCCATCGAGGGCAGCGGATCGAGTATTGGCGCAGATTCGAGACGGGCCCCGCTGCCCGTTGGCGGACCTTCAATCGATTTCCCGTCGTCAGGGATGCCGACGGTAGCCCCTGGGCACCTGCGTGCATGTGGCTGCTCGATCGAGCCAAGGCCAATCCTGCGGGGGTCGAATCTTTGGTTCCCATCTCGCAGGACCTGCAGGCATATCAGGCGTTCCTGCGTGAGGAAAATAAGGCGTGGGACGATTTCTCTGCCGTCGAGACATACTCACGGCCCACTTACCTATTCAAGCCTTATCTTGAGTCCCTGGTCCGCAGTGGCCGCATCAGCGGGAGCGTGGCGCGCCGCCGCATGCGGTCAGTGATCGGCATGTACCGCTTCTTGATGAGCGAGCCATGCATGGGTTTCAGACCGCTGAATCCACCCTGGATTGAGCACCGCATTGGCTGGAAGAACACCGATGTCACGGGCTTGCCCCGCACTGGCATCAGCGTGTCAACGAACCTGACCATTCGCCATTCCGGGGTTGTCCGCGAACGCCCAGATACGCTGGACGACGGGGGCAAGCTTCGGCCACTGTCTGCCGAGGAACAGGCTTGCGTGATCAAGGCGCTGCACCGACTTGGCAACCCCGAGCACCTGAATATGCACCTGACAGCGCTCCTGACCGGCGCTAGGGAGGCCACGGTCACCACGCTTCGCGTCGGCTTGTTCCTGGCTTCACCAGCGGCGATCTCGCAGTGGCCGTACAAGATTCTGTGCGGTCCCGGAACTGGCATCGACACCAAGCGAAACGTGCGTGGCAAGTACCTCCTGGTGTCTCGCGAGTTGTACAAGAAGCTCCACATCTATGCGCATTCAGACCGCGCCAAGCGGCGTCGCGCGAAGTCGCTGCTCAAGGAGGATCCATTCAACTACTTGTTCTTGTCGCGAGGCGGCAAGCCATTTCACCCCTCCAAGGAGGATCGGCTGAGAGCTCCCGATGTCGACACGGCTCCTCGCAAATCAGTGGCCTCGGGCCAAGCTTTGAGGGACTTCATTGCGAGGCGTGTCATCCCGCTGGTTCGGTACCGCTTTCCCAACTTCCACTACACGTTTCACGACCTCCGCGCGACGTTCGGGATGAATTTTGTCGATGAGAACCTCGATGGAAGGCTTGCCGGGCAGGACTACCAATTGGTGCGGGAGGATCTCAGGAAATTGATGTGGCATGCCAGCGCGAGCACGACAGACATGTACCTCAAATATCGCGAGAACCATCGGCATCTCGCGCGGGCCCGGGATGGATGGAGCCGTCGCCTGCTGGAGCTTGCCAATAGCGGAGTGCACTCATGACTAGAGCGAAAGTAGACCGCCCAGTTCCAAGCGGTTGGGCTCGAACGGTCTCGAAATATCTAGGTTCATTGCCGATTCTGGAGTTTCCGTTCGCAACACTTCCCACGATCTTCGCGCCCGATCGGACAATACTGAAACTCGAACAGGGGCAGCGCATCAACGTGTTCCTGTGGTGCTACCGCGAGCGTCGAACCAATGGACACCTGACCGACTTCAATCCATCTTCGTTCCTGGAAGAACGAGCGGCCGTGCTCCCGTCAGTTCTGAAGCGCCTGTCTAAATCGTTCCAGTTCGAAGGTTCGGCGTCTCCGCACATCAAGAAGTGCTTCCAGGTCTTGTCGCAGTTCCTTGTCTTCTGCGACAGCGATGAACATGGCAATGGATATGTGCGAGTGCTGGACGATGTCGAGGTTGCCCTGGCGGCCTTGAAGAAGCATCACACGTACGTCAGGCAACTGATGCAGACGCAACGGATCGCACGTACCACGGCTGCAGTCCGAGATCAGATTGCGATCCGCCTGCTTGGCTTGATCCATGACCGCACGTTCTCTGACGATGTCCAGCCATTGGGCCAAGTGTCAGGCAAAGGAACTGAACCGCCCTTCGAGCGCGACGTTGCGCAGTTTCTCGGGGCCATTCAAGCGATTTTCGATTCCGCTGCGCGGCTGCTTCCAATCTTGGGTAGGGAACAGTCCGCTGCGAAGCGCGTCATTCGCCTGTCGACTGCTAGCGACGCAGTGGAAGTCGAGGTTCCTGAGAGCTTCTCTGACGCGAGGCTGATGGAACTGAGTTGCGTCGCCTTCGCGGGCCTGGTGATCGCCGACTCAGGGGCCAACCTCAGCGTGATTCAACGCTTTGAGATGTCTGAAGACCTGTTCAGTCAACTGGAGACGCCTGAGCGGCTCAATGTGAACACGAAGGAGATAAAGCTTCGCGCCGGGGGCAAGCCCGTCCCTGTGAACCTCACTGCGATTACCGTTACCCGCTTCAGAACCTACCTCGCCATTCGTGCGCTGTTGATCAAAACATTACGGTGTCTTGACATCGAGCCGCTGCTTGTCCAGTGCGGATACGCTGATTCGACCGTCCCACCGACTCCCAAAGAAATTCGAGCACTCGACGCAAAGTTCCTTGTTCATCTGCGCAACAAAATGGCGGTCGTGGGCTGCATTTTGCCGGGGATCACCCTGCGGCAACTGCGCCTCTTCAAATCCGATCACCACACCCGAAACGACGGCGTCGCCGTGAGCGCTGCCGAACTAGGTCACTCCGTGGCCACACAGCTCAAGAACTACGGAAAGTCAGAGGAGACCGTCGCTTACAGCGAAATGGGGGGGTTTTTCGAGGCAGTGGTGAGCCGTGTGGTCGCTGCCGGATCGGAGCCCCTCACCGACATCCCGCCTGGAAGGTGCAGGAGCCATGGTTGTCCGGAGCCAGAAGCTACAAACCATCCTGTCGAGCCAGATTGCGAATCGCCCGAGGGGTGCTTGTTCTGCAATCACTTTCGCTTGCATGCCGACGAAGTCGATCTTCGGAAGGCGATCTCGCTTCGCTACGTAGTAAGGAAGGTTGAGCACGTGAGCGATGAGTCACCGCACGCCAGGCGAATCTGGCTCGCCGTGGCAGACAGGCTCGATGAGTTGATCGATCGGCAGCAGTCGTTGATGCCCGCCGAGACGTTCGAACGCGTCATCGACGATGTGGAAAGACGGGGCAACCTGAGCCGGTATTGGGGAATCAAGCTCCAGGAACTTCACCTGCTCGGCGTATTGGCTTGATGACTCGGAGACCGCAATGAAACATGATTCGACTTCCTCGACGAGTTCAGGTTCTCAGGATCTGGGTGCGCCGAAGCTCTCTATGGCCGACTATTTCGATCCGGACATGGTAGTGAGCCGCAATTCCTTAGGCGAGCCTGTGTCGTTCTACCGGGACGGCAAATGGAAGCTCGATGCGCAGAGCTCAGATGGCACCAGCGGCATATCGCTGGTGATGTTTGCGTCTGATGCAACCGAGCGGTCGGAACTAATCGCGAGGACGATTGCGCAGCACAAGGCGCTCGTCTGGCTGTACATCGACGCTGGCGATCCGATCGCTGCGCTGACCGCGAAGGTGACTTGTAACGCGGCAAAGGGCTGGTGCACGGCAGCAATCGAGCGAAACATGGACCTGCTGACGATCCTCAGCAACGCGCAAGCGTGCAGGGAGGTCGCAGCGGAAATGAACGTGACGTACCTCGCGTTGACCAAGGCGCTCATCAGCACGATGGCCCGCAATCGCGCGGCGCTGCGCATCGCGATGCCTGTACCTACTCACAAGCTCCATTCGATATTGGCGAAAGAGATTGCTGATCGCGAAGAGTGCAGGCAGACGCCATTGATTCCATCAAGAATCTACTGTGCAATTCTGGCTGGGTTGGTTGCTCACATGGATGTGATCGAGCGTGACGTTGAGCAACTGGCAAATGCCTATCGTGCAAGTGCCCGCGTCTCTCAATTGATGCCGAAGCACTGGTCCGCTCAGAAGAGGGTAGACCATCGCGCGGAACAGCTCGCTCCGCTCTTCGACTTGATGGAGACATGGGGATACGAATCGGCACGGGATGGTACGTTGCTCGCATTCCTTCAAGCGCGACTCAACCTGTACCAATGTTCCCTGATGCACACAGTCGTTGCGTTCAGTGGCATGCGCATCAGCGAAGTCGAAGTCTTGCCACTGATCAAGGTCGTTCGAACGGTTGAACACAGGGGGCGCAGTATCTGCCTCATCGATGGATATACCAAGAAGTTCAACGGCGGCGTGAAGACGCCTGCGACATGGATCACGAGCAGGGAGGGGCATCGTGCCATCAACCTCGCTTGCAAGATCGCTGACGTGATGAGAGACATTGATGCCCGTGCGCCTGCCGCCGGTCAGGAACCATTGCTTTTCCCTTCGACTGTGGATCGCTTTCGCGTGAAGTCGCGGAGCACGATCGCGAAGGCGCAGCTGAAATTGGTCGAGTTGATTTGTCCACTGGTGACTCAGGGGGACATCGACGAATTGAGCCGCCTGGAGCTGGACCGCGGATGGATGCGAGACGGCATTGATGTTGGCGCACGCTGGCCTTTGACGTTCCACCAGCTAAGGCGGAGCCTCAGTGTGTATGCGCACGCGTCTGGCATGGTGAGCTTTCCATCGTTGAAGGCTCAACTGAAGCACATCACTGACCAGCTCCGCGCCTACTATTCCGATGGATTCAATCGCGCCGTGAACCTTGTCGCCGACAAGCGACACTTTTCTGCTGAATTCAAAGCAGCGAAGGCGGAGAGCACTACGTTTGGCGCGACTCTTCGAGCGCTGTTTCCAGAAAGAGAATACTTGGGCCTCGGGGCGCGCCAAACGATGGCGACGGTATCGTCGCGCACGGGCAAGCAGACGATGTCTTTGGTCCAACGTGGCCTTCTGGCCTACAAGGAAACCGTGCTCGGAGGATGCACGTCCGTCGAGCCCTGCGCCTTGACCCCCCTCCAGGTGATCGGGCTCAAGTGCTTGAAGAAGCGATGCACGCACATGGTCTTGAAGCAGTCTCGCCTTGACTCCGTCATCTCGACGAAGCGTGCGACGGTCACGGCATTGGAATCGGAGCACAGCGGAAGTGTCGAACATCGCCTGGAGGCCGCAGATCTCGCGGAGCTGTTGGACGCCCGTTCCAAGTTGTTCGGGAGCGCTGCATGAGTGCAACGGTGCAAGTTGAAAAGTATCGTGAGGCCCTCAAAGGTTGGTTGAACGCGGCGTCCCAATCAACAACGATGCTGTCGCGGTGGAGGCGGGCAGCAAACCAGGAGCGATCAAGCGGTCCAGGAAGGCCTACGGGGATTTCATCGGAGAAATCAAGGCAGCCGAGAAAATGCGATTGGCGGCACGGCCGCCGGTCGTGGCTAAAAGCTCGGACTCCGTGGCGCCAGCGCTCGCGGACGCCGAAGCTCCGTTGCAAACAACCGAATCAGCGAAGGTCAAGGAGTTGGAGCGACTTTTGGATGAGTCCTTGGAGCGCGAGGTCTGCCTATTGCACGAAGTCAGGCATCTTCGCGAAGCACTTGCCCAGCAAGGAGGAAGTCGTGTAGTTGCCCTCGGTCTGCCGGGTAGCGTTGTGCGAAACAAGGAGGCAGATGACTAGATGCTAGACCACCGAGGGGCGCGACGTGAACTCTGAGTGCATGCGGCAGTAAGGGGAGGAATGGAACACGAGAGCCCTGGTTGCCCAAGCACGAGCTGCTCAGGCGTTCGCGCGCTTGTTGGGCATCGCAGAGACTTCTGGAAGCGGGCACGCGGGCGGCAGAGCATCACGAACGCCTGAGACGGAAACTCAGCCTTGGTCGGCCGAAGGCGGGTGGCGACGAAAGCCGAAGTCATTGGCAGTATTTGCCTGCAACTGCGCGTCGAGCGTCGTCATGAAAGTCAGGAAGTCAAGGTCAAGGCCGCCGAGCCAGTCTCGCAGCTCGATGAGGTCGAGCGGGCGCGTTCCCCTCTCGACCCGGCTGACCATAGCCTGCGTCTGCCCGAGCTTGTGCGCAAGTGCGACCTGCGCCAAGCCAAGCGACTGGCGGCGATCTCGGAGCATGCCGAGGAATACCTCGCGCTGCTGGGACTTGAGTAGCTTGAACATGAACACCTTTTTCGAGACCTTGGGAGGCTAGCTCAAACCCCGCGCTATGCAAACCTTGCCTAGCCGGGCCGCCTATGAAGCGTCGAGTTTTATGCAGACTTTGAGTAGCGAACGGTTGCAAGAATAATCGCTCTTCCCGAGCCACTTGTGTGCCGTCGACCGCTGCACCGCCTCCTAGCAATGTTCGTTTCGCTCCCTGAACACCGGTTCCAAGTCCCCGAAGGCCTGGCCACCCCAGGCGCTGCTTACTGGCGGTCGCTGGCCGTCTCCACAAACGCTCCCTGGTACATCCTGAACCTGTGCATCGGCCCCGGCACTCTGGTCGACACGTTTCTCCTGGTTTGGGACACCGATTTGCTGCACACCATCCAGGCTGAAGGCGTGAAGGCCGACTCCCTGCAACTGCTTCTGAGGCGACAGCGAGGGCCGGGCTGGCAGCCAGTCGAGATCCGGGAGATCTGGGAGGCGGTCGACCTTGAAGACGAGAGCGACTGCGTGCTGCTCGTCGACGTCAGGGGCAAGGAGTACAGCGGCTACTTCATGGAGACGTCTCGGCGCGTCAAACGCGTCAGGCTCGTAGCAGCCCTTCGCACTGGCTCGCCCGCTCGCGGCGCCACCAACGGCTGACACCTCAGGCTACCTCAGCTCGCGCCGACATGAGCATCATCTGGGAACAGGGCATCAAACACTTCAACCGCCCGGTACGGCGGCTGGCGGCGCGGCGCGCCCGCAAGACCCTGAGGCAGCTTGAGTTGAGAAAGCGGCGCGGGATGCCATCTCGTCCTCTGTCCTCGGAGGCGGTGGACGACGGGCTTCGGCAATGGCACGAGTTTTTGAGCCCGGAGCAGCTTGCCCAGATCAAGGTGTTGAAGGAACGAAGACTGATACGCAGCTGGCTTCTGGAGCGCAAGCTGCAGGCGCTTGGTGCCATTCGCGCACGGCGTGTCACTGAGCAGAAGACCTGCATCAACCTATGGCGCAGGCGGCGCATGTGGCTCTCTCAAGTCGAAGAGATGTTCGCAGACATGCCCGCCGACTACGACCACTCGAAAGGGTTCGTGTGACCACCGCAGCGGAGCGCATGCGAGCCATCTTGTGGGGCTTCGATCTTCTGTCCTCGGCCGCGGCAGACGAACGCCTGTCGTTGGAAATTAGGGAGCAGGCGCGCGCCGTCCGTTCTCGTTACCCATTCGAGACGCTGACGGCGGCCCTCAAGGAGCCCGGGTTGCATGCCCCGCCTGCGGACTTAGAGGAGCGCCTGAACTCGGCTTGGGAGTTCTTCCGACGCCTGCAGCGCGAAGCAACGCTCCCTGCAGACGTCAGGGAGCGGGCCATGTACACGTTGCGCCATTTCCCACTCCCAGGCGCTGCTTACTGGGCATCGCTGCCGGCGGCAGCGCAATCCCTGGCCGGTTGGCTCGAAATAGAGAGCGACTGACGCAACGAGCCAGGCGGCTCATGCCCATTGCTTTGCCCTAGTAGTCGTGCCCAGCTTCAGTCGCTGACGACCTTCTGAAGCAGGTCGTGCAGTTCTGTAAGCGACCAGTAAGCGGCTGGTGAACGCGTCTTGACCATCGATCCAGCAAGGCAGCCAAGCTCTGCTACCGCGTTCGCGGTAGCTCTTTCGCCGTCAGGTAGCCGTGAGCGAAGGCAAGAATCGACTGAGCCCCCAAGCGATTCGCGAAGAGACATCTAAGGCAGCCGTTGGCCCGGCCAGAGGCAGACTCAGGCGGTTGTTTGACGACGAAGAAGGCAGCCGTAGGGTCAAATTCCGATGGAAAGCTCGTGACGTCGACGATGTTCTTGCTGACCGAGTTAACGCTGGCGCTGGAGCCAGCAGGTAAGTCGTAGGTCGAGGTGGCGTGAAGGATGAAAAATGTGCCGTGATTTTCGATGTAGACAGGCAAGAACTCTAGCTCTGAGTGGCGGGCTAGTTCGTCACGCAGGCCCTGCGAAACCGCGAGTGCATTCGGGTTGAACAGCACTGGGGTTGCACCTTGCTCGGGACGATGAAGCCGAAGGCGAGGTGCAGTCCAGTCAGACTGGAGTCGGTCCGCCCTGTGTAGGCTAGGCTCGTCCCACAAGCAGTCTTCGTCATCGAACCAGGCGGCCGCAAACGCGCCGTTGGTAAGCGAGGTGGGCTCGATTTCAAAGACGGACATGCGAGTCAGAAACCCTTGGGACCATTCTGTGAGCGCCAGCGGTGCGGCAGCAACTCGCCGATGCGGCTGTTTGGATGACTCGGCAGCCGCTCGAGGACGTCCTTCAGATAGGCAAAGGGCTCGTGGTTGTTGATTCGTGCTGAGTGTACGAGGCTGATGACTGCAGCGGCCCGGTTGCCAGCACGCAGGCTGCCTGCGAACAGCCAGTTCGAGCGCCCGATGGCGATTGGTCGGATCTGGTTCTCGACCCAGTTGTTGTCGCACGGCACAGCGCCATCTTCGAGGTAGTGCATGAGTGCCGTCCAGCGACCGAGGCTGTAGTCGATAGCGCGCGCAGTGGCAGAGCCATCGGGCACGCGCGTGCGCTGGGCTTGCAGCCATGCGTGGAAGTCCTTGGCGATCGGCTGGGCTCGCTCTTGCCGCTGCTGCCGTCGTTCTCCGGGGTCGAGCGGTTGAACCTCTCGCTCGATGTCGTAGAGCAAGCCGAAGAACTTCAGCGCCCGCTCCGCGACCGGGCTCTTGTGAGGATCCCAGAGTTCGTGAAACTTGCGTCGCGCGTGCGCGAGGCAGCCCGCCTCGGTCACGCCCTGTTCGAACATCGCCTTGTAGCCCGCATAGTCGTCGCAGACCAGCGTGCCTTGCCACGCGTCGTCCCGGCCGATGCGCAGGAACTCGCGCGCATTCTCGCCGACACGCGTCTCGGCGAAGTCGAAGACGACGGCTTTGACGGCGTCGTAGCTCGTCGTGCAATAGCTCCAGAGGTAGGCCTTGTGCGTCTTGCCGTTGCCGGGCTTGAGCATGGCCACCGGCGTCTCGTCGGCATGCAGCACCGAGTGAGTCAGCAGCTCGTCGCGTAGCGCGTCGACCAGCGGCTGCAACTGCACGCCGCACGTGCCGACCCATTGCCCGAGCGTCGAGCGCGGGATGGCGAAGCCAGCGCGCGCGAAGATCGCTTCCTGCCGGTACAGCGGCAGGTGGTCGGCGTACTTGGCCACTAGCACCTGCGCGAGCAAGCCGGTCGTTGGGATGCCCTTGTCGATGATGTGCGGCGCGACGGGCGCCTGCACCAGCGTCTCGCACTCGGCGCAGACCCACTTGCCGCGCACATGGCGTTCCACGGTGAAGACGCCCGGCACGTAGTCGAGCTTCTCGGCGATGTCCTCGCCGATGCGCTTCATCGCACAGCCGCAACGGCACGTCGTGCTCTCGGGCTCGTGGCGCACCTCTCGGCGAGGCAAGTTCGCCGGCAGCGGCTGGCGCTTGGGCTGCTGCTTATCGTCGCCTGCCGTCGGCTTGCCCTTGGCCTTGTCGAGCTCGCCTTCGATGGCCGCGATGTCGGCGTCGATCGCTTCCTCAAGCAGGCTGCGTTGCTCGGGCGAGTAGGCCTCGGACTTGGACGCGAACTTCAGCCGCTTGAGCACCGCCATCTCGTGCGTCATCTTCTCGACGAGCAGCTTCATGGCCGCGACCTCTCGCTGGCTATGCGCAAGGAGTTCGCGGAGCTGTTCGGCGTCGAGCAGGCTGAGGTCAGGAGTCGTCACGGCCGGCATCTTGCCTCGAACCGCGCGAGCGGTCCATCGGCGGATGCGGCAATTGCGTCAGAACAAGCGGATGACGCCGGCTTCGCCGACATGCCGCCAGGGCAGACCGAGAACGAGGGCATCGAGCTGTTCGCGCGTCAGCGTGAGCGTGCCGCCGCGGTCTTGCGGCCAGACGAAGCCGCCGCGGTTCAAGCGCCGCGCCGCGAGCCACACGCCGATGCCGTCGTGCACGAGCACCTTCATGCGTGTAGCTCGACGGTTGGCGAAGAGGTACGCGTGGTGCGGCTTGGCTTCGCCGAAGACCGCAACCACGCGGGCGAGCGCCGTCTCGGTGCCGGCGCGCATGTCGAAGGGTTCGCAGGCGAGCCAGAGTGCGTCAACGCGAATCACCTCAGCAACTCACGCATCCAGACTGCAAACTCGGACATGAATTCCGCTGGCCACGTTACGCTCACGTCATGGAGCCGCGGCGCACATCGACCTGAATGTCCCGAGGCGTCGCGGCGGACGATATCGTTGAGGGCACCTTCATTTCGATGAATCGTGCGTCGCCGACCTGTGCAACGCTGTCGCTGCGCTTCTGCGCGGCCTTCGACAGGCTCAACCAACCGTGCACCAAGTTTGCGTTCAACCCGCGGGCCAACGCGATTGCCGCCACCGAAGCTCCGGGCTGCTGACATTCCGAGACCACCTCCGCCTTCAATTGCGCGCTGTGTGGCGCCGCGGCGCTCCTGGCTTCGCTGCCATAACGTCCATTTCGAGATTGAAATGGACATCATCATTGAGCGCTTCAAGGTTTCAAGATGGGATCACCGCGCGCTTACAGCGACCAGGCATGGCATCTTGACCAACGTGGCGCCGGCCAGTGACCGCTGTCCGCCGCATTGCGGCCGCGGTGTTGGCGACTGCCACCGGCGGTACTCGACCCGTTGCTGCCCCTCGCTCTGCAGGATTCAGCGCCCTATACCTGACATTGGGGCTAAGGGTCAGCGAACGGCATTTCCCGACCCACTGCTGCCGTTCGAAAGTCGCAGCAGCCGTGCAAGCAACAGACCTTCGCAGACGACCACCGCAGCCGTTCAGCTGATTGCGCACTAAAAACCGCGTGGGAAATCAGCGATGAGACTCGGATGACTGGTTCGAAGTTCGTCACCCTGGCTTAGGCGCACGCTTTCGGTCATAGTTCCGATCTGTCTATCAAGGTTGAATGAAATGGCCCCACTAAAACCCCAAAGAACGCTCGCACATCGCATCGACACTCTTGCGATGAAAAAGGTCAGCCTGCAACTTGGCGCCGACCTTCTGATTCGGTCTATAGACGAGCGAGACTATGGCGTTGATGCAATGGTGGAGTATTTTGAGGGCGACGACGTAGGACAGTTGATTTTCTTGCAAGTCAAAGGGACTGCGAAGCCAATTGTTCCCCTGGTAAAAGAAGAAGCTGTTTCCCTTCCGGACTTTCCGAAAAGGACCATGCTGTATGCGGAACAGTTCATCCAGCCTTTCATCGTCGCTTACACGAGTGTGGAGATGCGAGAGGCCGACACTAGCCCCATCTACTGGATTTGGCTTCAAGACTATATTGAGCGCACTGCAGACATACAGCAACCCAACTGGCGGTCCGAAGACAGTGAGACCATGCCGCTTCATCTGCCGTTGACCAACGTCATTGCGACAGGCCAAGGCGCTCTCAAAGCACTTGCCAACAAAGCCTTGTTCGATAGCCAATGCCACCGCTTCATCAAGACTTATGCGCGCCTTCAGGCGCTAGAGAAAGAGACTGACTGGAGCGAAGTGTACGGTCTGGAGGTCGAGTGGATCGTTCGAAGCCTCGGAAAGTGCGAGCGGCCGATTGTGAAGTATCGCGACGCGGCCGATTTTCAAACTCGGCGCGTCGAGCCTCTAATTGACGCCATCACGAAAAGGCAAAGCGGAGATCTATCGGTTACGTTCCTTAATATCCAGACTTACCGCAACACGTTGTTCAGGGGCATGGAGGCAATCGCCGCGAAGATTCTGCTGGCGGGAGCGATTTAACTAACAAGGCGCCAGTTCGAGCCGACAGACTGCCGCAAAGCAGACGATTGCCGCCGACCGTTTTTGGCCGAGTATCGTCTTTCGCCGATCGGGGAAAGCCATCGATGGCGCTGGTTCGCGGCGCACCCTAGGCGGGATTCTAGGAATGGCGCGTGCCGCTGGCGACCAGGAGAATTCCGAACATGCGAAGTCTCAACCTCTTGCTACTGTGCGCGATGGCCTGCACCGCAGCGACAGCCGGGGAGGGATCCAGGCGCGCGCCGTTCGACCCAACCGATGCGGTTCGACAATGGTTTCTATCGTATTTGCCCGGCTGAACCGAAGACGGTGGAGATCGAAGTATTTCCTGGACACGGCAACGTGGATCAAGCCATCGCTCTCGAGATCGACCAATCGACGCTTTACGTCGAGAAGGTCGCGGGTCGAAGGGTGGAGCGATATCCCAGCACGTTGGATCTCGTCACGCGAGACTCACTCGGACTGGATCAAGCAATTCACGTTATTCCGGCAATGAAGAACGCCAGAGAGCGATTTCCGCTGGAAATGCTGGTGGTCTTCTGCGTTGCCGAATCGCTGCGGTTCGACGCCATTGCGCGGCGTATCGATGAGGTCATCAAGTACACCAACGGGTGGCTTCGAGCGCCTGATGATGCGCGGGCCCGAGAGAGGGCGCGCAAGCTGGAAATCGGCCCCCTCTATCCGCTGTTCAAGAATTGGGAAAAAGGCGACCGATGCCGCGTTCCGTGGCGTTTCCCCCCGGGCCCGGCAGATCGCGACGACGCGGCGCGATCTACTCTCGCAGGAAGACCGCCGCCACTATGAGAGAGTCAACCTAAAGCCTTAGGACTTGCAACTGACCGACGTCGTGCGCTCGTTGGCCGTGCTCCATCCGCCCCCCTGTGACCATCCGTCCCACGCGCGACACCGGCACCAAGCGGCGATGACCATCCTCGTCCGCATCACGCGTTCCAAGGTCTCACCGCGCTAACGCATGAGTCTGCTGACAATCTCCAGGTCTCGCTCGGTCAGAATGCCCGCAGCAGCCTTCAACTTCAATCCCTGCAAGATCACCTCGTAGCGCGCCTTACCCCTTCCGCTGCGCGCGTTGTAGAGCTGTTGTTCAGCATTGAGTACATCGACGTTGGTGCGGTAGCCCACGCGGAAACCCTCGCGATTGCCCTTGAGCGCCCGCTCGCTGGCCTCCACCGCCAGTTGCAATGCTTCTACCTGAGCGAGCTGCGTCATCACGCCGTTGAACGCGTGCTGCGCGGCGTCCGCCGCATCTCGCCTGGCTGCATCGAGGTCCGCGCGCGATTTCTCGAGAGCGACGGCCGCCTGGTTCACCCGAGTCATCACCGCGCCTCCCGCGAACAGGGGGATGCTGACCTGCAGCCCGATGTCGCGCTGAGCCGCGCGCGTGCTGTAGTCGTCCGGCGTTGTCAGGCTGTGGGCAGCGAAGTTTCGACCGACATTGGCCACCAAATCGAGCGTCGGCAGATGGCCGGTGCGCGCTCGCGAGATATCCAGATCCGCCACACCGACATTGGCCTGCTGTGCGATGACCTGGGGATTGTTGTCGCGGGCGCGTGCGATCCATTCGTGGACATCTAGCGGATCAGGCGACGGCAGGGCGACCACGTCGGGCAGGGCAGACAGCGTGGCGTAGCGGATGCCCGTCAAGCGCTCCAGATCGGCGCGCGCGCTCTCGATGTCGCCCTGGGTGGCAATGCGAAGGGCTTTGGCGGCGCCCAGGCGTGCGCGGGTGTCGTCGACGTCGGTGATCGCGCGCAAGCCGGCGTCGTAGCCTTTGGAGACCTCCAACAATTGCCGCTCCATCGCAGCCACTTGCGCGTCGGCATCCACCAGTGCCTCGGTGGCTTCGTTGAACGCGAAATAGGCCGTAGCCACGCGCAGCAGCAGATCCTGCCTAGCCGACTCGTATTGAGCCTGGGCGCCGTCGACGATGAGCGCCGCCTGGTTGGTCGCCAGGACGCTGTCCAGCCGGAAGATCGGTTGAACCAGTTGCAGCGTGATGGCGTTGGTGCTCCCGCCGCGGTCGATCGCTGGCGTTCCCGAGAACGCCGTGCTGGCCTTGGCGACGTTGTGGCTGCCCGTGATGCCCAGCGTTGGCAGCAGGGCGGCGCGTGCCTCGGGCACCTTCAGCAGGGCCAGGTCCAGTGTCGAGCGGGCCGCGCGGATCGTGGGATCGGTCTCCTGAGCGGCCCTCACGACCGCGAGTAAATCCGCGGTCTGCGCCCGCGCGGCACCGGTCGTCAGGGCGATGCCGACCAGCACGGCGCCCATGAGGCGGCACATCGTGGGGATGCCGAACTGCGCGGCCCTGTCGGGTTGTCGTCGAATCAAGATGGTTTTCTCCCTCGCTCGCTCGCTCGCACGCGTGTTGCGCGCGCATTGGCGGCCCGTTCTAGAGGCACAGGCGCGGCAGGCTCTCGCCGTATTTATCCAGGTAGGTGACGTAGGCGCTGCGCCAAGCGTCGCGACCGAAGTCGCCGATGCTGGCGTGGATGGCGGAGATCGACCAAGTGCCCATCCGCAATCTGGCCAGTTCTGCCTGGCGGCAGAAGTCGAGGTCGTAGAAATGGAACTTGAACCGCGGGTCGAAGCGCACGCCGGACTTGATCAACGTGGAGCTGCGCGCCGCCAGGAACACACCGTCCAGCAGCTTGACTTCCTGGCCCGGTGGTCCGTAGACGCTGAGCTCGATCAGGTCCGGGAAGCCCTGACCATGGCCCAGGACGCCGCTCAGGTTCGCATCATCGTCTCGCGTGAACGCGTCGTCGAGGAACATCCACGACGACTGCCCCTCGGCGCGCCGACGATTACCCGCCAGTCCGACGATGTCGAAATGATCAAGGGCGTCGAACAGATGCTTTGCCCAGTAGAAGTCGTTGAGGAACACGTCGTCGTGCACGAAGACGAGCACCGCGGGGCTCGCCGCTGCCTCCTCGATGGCCTGGTTGTACAGCGCGGACAACGACGCCGAGTTGTTCGGAAAGAGGCGCAGTTCGATGGGCTGGCCGCGCGGAAAGGCGCGGTACCACTGCAGCGACCGGCCCAGCGGCGAGGTGGCGAAGAACGTGGGCGCGTCCAGACGCGTGGCGCACACCAGGCGGATCTTGTCCGGCTTGGCCAAGGGCGTGTGCGAGGCCGCCGCGGCACCGCTGGTGCCGCTCGAGTGTTCCGCGCTCATGCTCACGCCGCCTGGCTCGCGGCTCGCGAACTCGGGATCACGACGTCCTGAACCCCCGAGATCGTCGCCAGCATGCGCAGATGCGCCGGCAGGCAGACGTTCTGGAGGTCGTACTGGTCGATGATCGTCTGGCGCGCGTTCTGGCGGATCGAGTCGTGCGCGCGCCGGTCTTCCAGCGCCTCGATGACCCGTTGCGAGACTTCGGACGGCGAGAAGAAGTCCACCAGCAGACCGTTGCCGCCGTGCTGGATGACTTCCTCCACCGGCTGCGTGGACGATCCGACCACGAGGCAGCCCGCCGACATCGCCTCCAGCATCGACCACGACAGCACGAACGGATAGGTCAGGTACACGTGCACGCGCGACACCTGCAGCAGCCGGATGAAGGCCTCGTAGCTGACCTTGCCGAGGAAGTGCACGCGCGACAGGTCGAGGCTGTCGCCGAGTTCCGCGAGCATCTGTTCGCGATAGCCCAGCTCGCCGATCGCCGGCGCGCCGTAGCTCACGCCGTCGGCCCCAACGATCAGTACGCGGGCTTTGGGCCGGGCGGCGAGGATGGCAGGCAGGCTGCGCATTAACGTGCGAAAGCCGCGATAGGGCTCGAGGCTGCGCGAGACATAGGTGACGATCTCGTCGCCGGCCGAGATCTCCGGGCCGTCCTGCGTTACCTTGACCCGCGCCTGTGGATTGGGCACGGCCACGCGAGTGTCGATGCCTTCGTGGATCACGTGCATGTTGCGGTGGTACCGCGGCGGGTAGACGGACTTCTGCCAGTTCGTGGGCGTCTGCCCGAAGTCACAGGTGTCGAGCGCCAGCAGGTTGCCTAGGTTCTTGGTGCGCAGACGCGGCGCGGTGTCGGGCGTGACCGGATCGCTGGGGTCGAAGCCGACGTCCGCGCCGTTCATGCGGTAGAAAAATTCGAAGTAGCCGACCAGCGGCACGTCGGGGAATATGTCCTTGAGGTACCAGATCTCGCCCCAGCCGTTGTGGCCCAGCATGATGTCCGGACGAAAGCCGGCGTTCTTCAGGTCCATGGCCACGCGAGCCACTTCCTGGGCATTCAGGACGGCCGCCTCCGCGTCGCGCAGGTAGTGATGCGTTTGCGCGGAAATGCCGCGGCGCGGCTTGTAGATTGCCTTGGTCACGCCCGGCAGCGATACCTCCTGCCGCTGCGTGATGAACACCACCTGATGCTTGCCCTGAGCGCCGAGATGCCGCGCGAGTTGTAGATATTGGCCTGGAAAGTTTTGATGAACGATCAGGACTTTCATTTTTTGATGTGTCGAGTGGGCTCGACTCCTCCCCGCTGGAATTCTATGAGGCGGGCGCGGATGCGACGCTCGTTCGTGCGTACATCCCGACCGAAGCTGTCGACTGGCTGAAGTGAGCCGACTCTCGACGTGATCGATCCGCACTGGCGCGCGGTGCAATGACGCCGTTCATACGGTGCACGACCGCGTAACCGTGGATGGCCGTCACGAATCGATGGGCCTTTGTGGGCATCCCGAATCGCATTCGGTCGATCGGCTTCGAGCGGCCTGTCACGGGATCTAACGCCGATCTGCAGCGGTGTCTTCCCTAGTTTGATCTCGATAAACCTTGCGGGAGCCTGTCATTTGTGTATCGACATCGATAGAGATGCACCGCTCATCTTTCGGCTGCGTATAGTTTCCGCACACAGGGAGTGAAGGTGAAAAAAAGATCAAAGTCCGGGCATGGCTCGGGCCGGGCGTCTGCGTGCGCCTCGGTTTCGCAAGCCACGCACCAAGCCCGGTCGGCAGGGATGCCGCCCGCGGTAATGTCATGAGAGTCGAGTTCGGAGCGTGGTCGCGACGGCTGCGTGGCGCCCGAGGCCTCGGCGTTGCCCCGCGTGCCATCACCGGGCACGACCTGATCTGGGCCCTGGGCAGCTTCTGCGCGCTACGCAACAAGCCGTTCGACGCCGGTCTCCTGTCGCAGCAGTTTCCGCCGCCGCTGGGCGTCGACACCTTGATCCGCGCCGCACGCGCGCTCGATTTCAAGGCCGAACGTCGTGCCTGCGCCTTCGATCAGCTGCGCGACTTGCCGATGCCTTGCCTGGTCGTGCTCGATGCCGAGGCGGGGCAAGAAAGCCCCGTGACGGACGTCGGAGCGGCAACGCCCTATGCGCGCCTGGCGATGCTGGTACAGGCGCACGCCGACCGCGTGGTCCTGTTTCATGCTGGCACCAACACGCCGACCACCTACCCGGTGGACGAATTCCGCCGCCTCTTCCTGGACGAGGCGGTGCTGCTCGCCCCCCGGCCGGCGGCTCCGACGGACACCGATGCCGTCGGCGGGAGCGCGCCGAAGTTCGGCTTCCGCTGGTTTATTCCCGAACTGCTCAAGCACCGTGGCGTGTGGACGCAGGTGCTGGTCGCATCGCTTGTGATCCAGCTGCTCGCGCTCGCCACGCCGCTGTTCACGCAACTGGTGATCGACAAGGTGGTCGTGCACCACACCGAGAGCACCCTCATCGTGATCGGCATCGGGCTGGCTGTGTTCATGGTGTTCAGCTCGATCCTCACGTGGATCCGCCAGTACCTCGTGCTGCACACCGGCAACCGCGTCGACGCCGTGCTTGGCGCGTCGGTGTTCGAGCACGTGCTCAAGCTGCCGCCGCGCTACTTCGAGCAGCGGCAGACCGGCGTCATCGTCGCCCGCCTGCGCGGCGTCGAGAACATCCGCGAATTCATCGCCAGCGCTGCGGTCACCGTGGTGCTCGATCTGCCGTTCCTGCTGATCTTCGTCGCGATGATGTTCGCGTACAGCGTGCCGCTGAGCCTGCTCACGCTGGGGATGATCGGCGTGATCGTGGTGATGAGCTTCCTGGTCGCGCCCGTGTTCCGCGCGCGCATGAACGAGCAGTTCCTGCTCGGCGCGCGTACACAGGCGTTCACCACCGAGTACATCGCCGGCATGGAGACAGTCAAGAGCCTGCAGCTCGAGCCGCAGTTGCGCGACCGGTATGGCGAGTATCTGGCGGAGTACCTGCGTTCGGGCTTCGGCGTCCGGCAGATCGCCAACACCTACAACGTGTTGGCCAACTCGATCGAGCAACTGCTGACGCTTCTGATCCTGATCGGCGGCGCGTACCTGGTCATGCATGGCGACAGCTTCACCATCGGCATGCTGGTGGCGTTCCAGATGTTCGCCAGCCGTGTGTCGCAGCCCATGCTGCGGCTGGTGGGGCTCTGGCAGCAATTCCAGCAGGCGCAGTTGTCTGTGGATCGCCTGGGCGACGTCATGAACGCCCGCGCCGAGCCGTACTCGGTTGTACCGCGCGGGACGGCGCAGCAGCAGGGTAGGGTGGAGATCGAGGATCTTTCCTTCCGCTACGGGCCGTCGTTGCCGCTGCTGTACGAAGGCTTCAACCTGACCATCGAGCCGGGGCAGGTGATCGCGCTGATGGGACCGTCAGGGTCGGGCAAGAGCACGCTGGCCAAGCTGCTGCAGGGGTTCTATCAGCCCGAGAGCGGGCGGATTCGGATAGATGGCGTGGATATCCGCAATTTGGCGGCCAACGAACTAAGGCAGAACTTCGGGACCGTGCCGCAGGAGACTACGCTGTTCGCGACCACTGTGTACGAAAACCTGCTGATGGCCAAGCCGGGGGCGACGTTCGAGGAGATTGTCGAGGCCTGTCGGATGGCGGAGATCCATGAGGCGATCAGTCGGCTGCCAAGCGGGTACCAGACCGAAATCGGTGAGCGAGGTGTCGGTTTGTCCACTGGGCAAAAGCAGCGCATCGCAGTAGCGCGAGCGCTGATAAAGCGACCCCGAGTCCTGATCTTCGACGAAGCGACTAGCAGCCTGGATCAAGCCACAGCTGAACAACTTGCCGTGACGATCAACGGCTTGCGAGGAAAGGTGTCGATCCTATTTGTCACCCATGCGATTCCAACCTCGCTGATTGTCGACCGGATCTTATCGTTGGATGTCTCGAAGGAATACTAGACCTGCCGACCAAGTGCCGGTCAAAACTGCTCAACAGAAATGCATCAACAGGACGCAAACTATGAAGCGCGAAAGCAATTCTCCTGACGCATATCCACGTCCGCGCAAGGTAATTCCCGGTCTCAAGGAATCTATACTTGCATTATGTGCTGCATTGCTGGCGCAGCCTGCACTCGCCAAAGAATCATGGATTGCCGAGCCTGATGCTTGGGGTGGGGTATTGCCTCGCTGTCAGAAGATTGCTCAGCGATTGAACGAATTTCTTCCGCAATGCGCAAAAGATGTGGTTTCCACAGCGCCTGACTTCACGCCTCTTGATTGGCGGCGCATTCCAGCCTCGGAACATCTCGAGTTGATCGCAAAGCTAATTCGCTATCGAGGTTCGGCCTTAGGCTACAAGGATCTACCCCCAAATAGCGAAGTGCTCCGGCAATTGCTGGGATCTGTGCGCATCGAGGTCGACTCCGGTGTGATTGAGATTGAAGAGGCAAAAGTTAGGCTGTTCGATTATTTTGATGAAGAGCATCGCGTTCCCGTGCCGGACGGACCACAAACTTTGGTGCGCTTAACTCGCAAAGCTCAGTCGCCGTCAATAGCAGAGTCTTGCCCTTCAGGCGCGCGCGCAGCATGGAGTGAGGCGATCTTCATCGTGGTAGACGACTTAAGCGGTCCTGACGTGAGAGTGGCACCCTCCGTTGTTGCGAGATATCAAGAGAAATCTATATTGGCGCATGATGGTATATATTTTGCAGCGAGCTCGGCGGGATTGTCGCCCATTTTTGCTCCCGTCAGTAAAGATGCGCCCGCATGTTTCTTTCGATATATCAAGTGATTGCCTGAGGGGAAATAAATGGCGTGGAATTTTCAACCTTATATCAGTGTTGCTCAAAAGGTGTTTCGCCCAAATGATTCGTCTTGGGCAGTTGCTCTTTATAATTATCTAATCCCGCTTGAAGCTGACTCCTTGGAGAAAAGGTTAACTATAACGGATGTTCCTGATGGTCACGGACATGTCAATCCAACAATAGGAATTGGATTCGACTTGGTTACTAGCGCGGCCTCAGATATCAACGAAGTGCTTAAGGGGCTAGGGCTTGACGCCAACATGGTTGAGTCGTCTGCGCCGCCAGTAGCTCCTGACCCAGCGACGCACCCCACTGCTGCTGCGGTTTCGCTTTATAGCGCGCAATTGGATGAATATAATTATATTGCGCAACTGCGTAGCGCGATGGCTGATCGTAATACGGCAAAACTAAATAGCATAATGGCAACTCGTTATGCCGAGCTACAAGCAAATGGAGGCCAAAACCCATTCTCTGCATATATCGGATCAGAGGTAACGGTAGCACAGCGCGGTGCTTTCAAGTTCTTTACTGATGAGGAAGTATTCAACGTTTTTACGAACGTGTTGGCTAGTTATCAGGCCAAGGTATACAAGGTCTATCCATTCCTGCAGAATCAACCGGGTTTTTCGACGTCGCGCGAGAATATGGTGCTACTCGGGATGGCCTGGAATGGCGGATCAGGCTTGCTTGGACCAAGTCTCGGTAGGGCCTTGCAAACGGGCGATCGAGCAGAGGCTTGGTACAACATCCGGTACGATGACAACAGTGGAGCCATGTCTAGCAACGTCTCCAACCATGGAGGAGGGGCAGGAAAGTTTGGCGGGACGGCAGCACGTCGGTTCATCGAGGCACAAACTTTCGGGATGTACGAAGATCCTACGAAAGCTACTACCGATGAAGCCGTGGATGCCTATGTCACACTAACCGAACATCGCTCTGAAATTATTAGTTATGAAGCGAAATGGGGCGCTGATCCCAACGGCACTCGCCCCGAATCGCAGTCCGGATATTTGACGGTTGCACAGGCAAAGGTCCTACCTTCCCTCAATATTCCGTCACTGGCAGCGTCATATGATATTGCATTCTTGCAAATCCAATCGACAATTCTCGGTCCGCTTTCCTATTGTCTGCCGAATGTTACTCTTGACACTCACGGGCAAAATGATGTCGGTTCGGTTAATTTCGGTATTCGCTCGACCAATGTGTTCATGGTTTATGGCGATAACAAAGCAATATCGGTTGCGGGCGATGCTTCCGGAAACCAGAATCACATTCTGATCGGCGCAGTATACTCGGGGAGCGGCGATACCCTGATTGGTGGGGGCGGCAACGATATTTTTATTGCTGGAGCCGGGTCTGAATCAATCGTCGCGGGAGCGGGGAGTGACACAATTGTAGTCGGTAACGCGCTCAGTAGTGAATTGGGCGGCGGCGGCGACGATACCATTACAGTAGGTAAGGGTTTTGATTCTATATATTTTATTGTCGGACCCGTTGCGCATACGGAAACAATTAATGCTCGCTCAGGCAACACTCAGGGTCTGATTGCGCTAGGCGGCACGACGCACCAAGACCTAGGCGGCACAGCTCAGGCTCAACTCAAGCCCGTTACAGGCTATGCAGACATCTGGTCTGAGAGCGGTGAGAATACGGGCATTCTTTATAGCAAGAGTCAGTCGGGCGATTTGATAATATCTGAAAATGACCAGAACGGTGCATTTGCAGGTAATTCAATTGATATCAAGAACTTTGATTTCAGTGCTGCCGAGCAGGATAGTGGTTTCATGGGGATATTCCTAGCCCCTCAAGTCACTCTCTCCGTAAACGCCGGTGAGCAATTCACGCTTGGGCTGGATGACGCAGCGAAGACGGATCAGACCGCAAAGTTCACGCTCTCCGGCATCAACTCCAAGGATTTTCTCGTCCAGATCGGGACGACCGTGCTTTCGATTGCTGCTGACGGCACGTTCGTTATCCCAATATTGGCAGGCATGAAGGATGTAGCCTTCAGCCTGATCTCCAACACGTCAAACGACGGCCTCAGCGATCTCGTTCACGGCGCCGTCGCTTCCCTGAAGGCGCTGATCACGGACACGACTTCGGGCGGTCGCAGCATCGCGGTGAAATCCACGTCGTTTGCTCTCGGGCCGACGTTGAAGGATACGGCGCGCGCGCCGAAAGGCATGACCAATATTGTCGGCACCAACGGCTACTACGTTGGTGACGGTGGCAATGACCAAGTCATCGCCGCGTTTACGGACAACGACATTGACCTGCGCAACAGCGCGAATGACAACATCATTGGTGGCTCCGGCTCCAATACCGTCGCTGGAGGATCCGGCAGCGACGTGATCACGCTGAACGGAGCTCACGACCTCGTCCTGATGGGTTCGGGGCATAACACCGTCAGTGGTGGTTCAGGTCACGACTCCATCAAGTCCGGGCTCGGCTCCGCGATCGTGAACGGGCACGGCGGCACGGACATCATCCTGCTCGGAAGCGGCAACAATGAGGTCTATGCGGATTCGCAATTGTCGTTGGGTGATGCCATCTCCCAATCGGCGCACGCGGCGCCGACGCATTTGCCCGGCGACTTGATTAGCGTCCTTGATGGGAGCGATACCGTTGTTAGCGGGCGAGGAGATGATCTCGTCAACGCCGGTAGCGGGCATTCGGTCGTCGTGCTCGGGCCTGGCCAGGACACCTTCGTCGGCGGCTGGGAACTGACCGACGGACTGGCAAGTTGGCATACCGTTACTGACGCAGATGGCGTTCTCACGGTGTCTGACGTCACCGCTTCTGTCGAGACCTATTCGACGACGTTTGCTCAGCCCTACAACGGCAACGAGGTCATCGAAGGCAATAGCACCTTGAAGGCGGGCGCCTCCAATTCGACGGTGTTCGGCGGAAGTGGCAATGATCTGATCGTCCTGGGCAACGGGAGCAACTACGTCGAGGCGGGGTCGGGAAACACAACGGTCTACGGTGGCATGGGCAATGACGTGCTCATCGCCGGCTCTGGTAACGACTATATTCGCGGCGGAGGCGGCAATACGTACATCGAGGGTGGGAGTGGCGTCGCAACCCTTGACGGCGGTGACGGCAACAACACCATCATCGGCGGTTCCGGCAACGCCACCATCGCAGCCGCGGCTGCGGCGCCCAGCATCACGGTGGGCGGGCGCTGGACGGGCGACACCCTATCCAACAACTACGTATTCACCGGCGGCGGCGATGACTTGGTGTTCGGCTCCGCGGGCTCCGACACCATCATCGCGGGCTCCGGCAATGTCACCTTGCAGGGCGGCTTGGGCTATGAATACATGGTCGGAGGTTCGGGCAACAACCTCTTGATCGCGGGGACGGGCAGTGACACGCTCGTGGCAGGAAGCGGCGACGCCACCCTGCAAGGCGGAGGCAGCGCCACCACCCAATCCTGGATGTATGGCGGCGACTCCACCGACCTGATCGTGGGTGGCAGCGGCAACAACGTGCTCTATGCGGGCGACGGTGGCACTGCGGATAAGAAGACCACCGTCATGGCCAGCCTCACGGACGCTGCCAGCAAGACCACGATCTACGGTGGCATGGGCGTGGACTGGCTGCAGAGCGGTGTCGGCGCGACCGTGATCAACGTGGGCGATGGCGGCAGTGTTGACGCGCCTGTCACAGTGTTGGCGAGCACTGGCGCGACGACTGTCAACGGCGGGGCGGGCCTTGCGGTCATCTGGGGCGGCTCAGGTACCAGTGTCCTCAATGCGGGAGCCGGCGGAACGTCCGATGCGCCGACTTCGGTATTCGGCGGCGCCGGAATCTCCACGCTGGCAGGCGGCGGTGGTGCAGCCCTCCTGGTCGATGCGGCATCCGGCAAGGATGTGCTGAACGCCGGCTCCGGCAACGATACCCTGGTGGGCATTGGTGCGGACACTTACATAGGTGGCCAGGGTGACGCCGTGATCCAGAACGAGGGCGGAAGCGCTACCGTCAACATTGGCGCGGAGACTGGCTCCACTTCCGTCTACAACTTCAGCGGCGGCACGACAAGACTCGTCCTTGGCGGCGGCATCACGACGGCGGACATCACTGCGTCGCTGGCTTTCGACAGCGCTGGCGGCTCATACCTGACGATGGACATGTCGACGGGTGCGGTGTCCATCGGCGGTGCGCTGACTGGCAGCCTGGCGAGCGCGACGTTCGATGCTGGCACGCTGTCAACCCCGGCGCTCATGAAGGCGCTGTTCCCGAGCGATCAGGCGTTCGAGAGTGGTTCCAACTCGTTGTTCCTTGATGTCGCCGACGGCGAAGGGTTGGAGCAGGGCAACCTCGGGGACACCATCTCCGCCTGGGGCGCCAATGACACGATCCAAGGTGCCGGTGGGCAAGGGATCTATGCCGCTGGCGCCCACACGGTGGTCTACGGGGGGTACGCCAACGATCTCATCGAGGCCGCCGGCGACTACGACACGGTCGTCGCCGGCACCTACGGCAGCACCGTCATGCTGCTCGGCGCCAACTCGTTGGCAATCAACCAACTCGGCAACGGCTCGCTCACGGCTTCCGGTGCCGGCGATACGCTGATTGGTGGTGCCGGAATCACGCAGTTCTTCGTCAACAGCACGGCAACGATTGTCAGCAGCAACGCAACGGGGCGGGACGCCGTCACGTCGACCGTGACCTTCGCGCTGCCCGCCAACATCAACCAGTTGGTGCTGAGCGGCCAGGCCGATATCGAGGGCATCGGGAACAATGGCAACGACGTCATCATCGGCGGTGGCGGCCATGACACGCTGGTGGCTGGTTCCGGAATCGACACGCTGATCGGCGGTACCTACTCCACCACCTTCGTCGTCAACAACATCTACGACACGGTCGTCGAAAACAACGCGGTGAACGTCGACACGCTGGTGTCCAGCGTTAACGTCACGCTGCCGACAAACGTCAACTTCGTATCGCTCACGGGCGGCGCCGCGCTCACCGCGACGGCCAACTCGGGTGCCGACACCCTCGTCTCCAACACCGGCATCGACACGCTCTACGGCGGCGGTGGCGGTGATCTCTTCATCATCAACAACGCGGCCGATGTCATCGTCGAGGCTTCGGGTGCCACCAACGACACGTTGCAGACGGCCTACGGCCTGACGCTGCCGTCCAATGTCAACGCGCTGGTGCTCACTGGCAGCGCCGCGGTGACGGCCGCGGCCAACAGCGGCGACGACACGCTCGTCTCCAACTCGGGCATCGACACGCTGGTGGGCGGGGCGGGCAACGACACCTTCGTCGTGAACAACGCGCTCGACGTCGTCAAGGGCGCGTCGGCGACCTCGCACAACACCATCGTCGCCTCGGTCAACGTCACGCTGCCCACCAACGTCAACACGCTGACGCTCACGGGCTCGGCCGACTTGCAAGCCACGGGCAACTCGGTGGCCGACCTGATCACCGCCAACAGCGGCAACGACACGCTCAAGGCGCTCAGCACCACAGCTGCGACCACGCTGGTCGGTGGTACGGGCAACGACGTCTTCGTGATCAACAACACGTCCGACGTCATCCAGGTGGCCTCCACCACGTCGAACGACACGATCCAGTCGTCCGCCAACTTCACGGCGGTCGCCAACGTCAACACGCTGCTGCTCACGGGAACGGCCAACCTGCAGGCGACGGCCAACGACGCGGGCGATACGTTGGTGTCTAACGCGGGTGTCGACACGCTGACCGGCGGCGCAGGCAACGACGTTTTCATCGTCAACAACGCGGCCGACGTGCTGGTCAACGTCGGCGCCAATGACACGGTCATCTCCTACGTCAGCGGCGTGATGCTGGCCGGTGTGAACAACCTCGTGCTAAGCGGCACGGCTAACCTGCAGGTCACCACCAACGGCGGCAACGCGCAGCTCACGGGCAATGCAGGCAGCGACACGCTCGTCGCCACCACGGGCCAGGACACGCTCGTCGCGGGCACCGGCGTGGACACCCTCGTGGCTGGCACGGGCAACGATCTGTTCGTGGTTAACAACGCATCCGATGTCGTCAGCCTGTCGGGCGCGCATGGCATCGACACCATCCAGTCTTCGATGAACTGGACGCTGCAGAACAGCATCAACATGCTGGTGCTCACCGGCACGGGCAACCTCACGGGGCGTGCGGTCTCGGGCAACAACCGCATCAACGCCAACGCGGGCAGCGACACGCTCTACGCCGGCTCCGGCAACGACACGCTGTCGGCGCAAGGCGGCCCCGCCACGCTGGTGGGCGGCTCGGGCACCGACACCTTCATCGTCGCCAACACCGCCGATGTCATCCAGAACATCTCGGCGTCGGGCAACACGGTCTACTCGTCGGTCAACTACGCGATGCAGGCCGGCGTGGCAGTGCTGAACCTGTTCGGCACCGCTGACCTCGCGGTCACCGGCAACGCCACCGCCGACACCATCGTCGGCAACGCCGGCAACGACACGCTCACCGCCGGCACCGGCACGGCGCTGCTCGAGGGCGGCATGGGCGCTGACCTCTTCATCGTCAACAACGTCAACGACGTCGTCGTCCAGGGCCACTACGGCCAGAAGGGCACGGCCGACACCATCCAGTCGTCGGTCGCCTACACGCTACCGGGCACGGTGGACAACCTCGTGCTCACGGGCACGGCCGACCTCAAGGCGATCGGCAACCAGAACGCCGACGTCATCGTCGGCAATTCGGGCAAGGACACGCTGGTGGCCGGGCAGGGCGACGACACGCTCGTTTCCGGCAGCGGCGTCACGGTACTGCAGGGCGGCCCGGGCAACGACACCTACGTCGTCAACAACGCGCTCGACACCGTCACCACCAGCGCGGCCGACAGCTACAACGTGCTGCAGTCGTCGGTCACGTTCACCATGCCGGCCAACATCAGCGAGATAATGCTGATCGGCTCGGCGAGCATCCAGGGTACGTCCAACAGCCTGGACGTGCTGATGACCGCCGGCGACGGCGCCGACACGCTGGTGGCCACCACCGGCCAGGACACACTGGTGGCCGGCAACGGCCTGGTCACGATGACCGGCGGCACCGGCAACGACACCTTCGTCGTCGACAACAGCGCTGACGTCGTCAACGACGCGACGGCCAACAAGAACAACGTGGTACTGGCGTCGGCCAACTTCGTGCTGCCCGCCAACGTGGAGACGCTGACGCTCACCGGCAGTGGCGACATCTCGGCCACCGGCAACGGCGACGGCCGCGTCGACACGCTCAACGCCGGCTACGGCAACGACACGCTGGTCGCGGGCGCCGATGCGGCCGTCCTCTATGGCGGCTCGGGCGCGACCACCTTCGTGGTCAACAACATCAACGACGTCGTCCAGAACGGCGATCCCACGCAGGCCAACTCGCTCCAATCGAGCGTCACGTACACCCTGCCGACCAACGTGAACCTGCTGACGCTAACCGGCTCGGCGGCGATCACCGGCACGGGCAATGCGGGCGCGGACACGATCGTCGCCAACTCGGGTCTGGATACGCTCGTCTCGGGCTCGGGCAGCGACTTGTTCATCCTCGGCAACGCGAGCGACAAGGTTACCAACGCGTTCACGACCAACGCCGACACCATCCAGTCGGCCTACAACGTCACGCTGCCAACCAACGTCAACACGCTGGTGCTGACGGGCCCGGACGCTCTCACCGGCAAGGCCAACGCCGGCAACGACACGCTGATCTCCAACGCGGGCGCCGACACCCTCACGGGCGGCGCAGGCAACGACACGTTCGTCGTCAACAACGCGTCCGACGTCGTCAATGGCGCTTCGGGGTCGACAAGCAATACGATCGTCTCGACAGTCAATTTCACGCTGCCGACCAACGTCAACACGCTGGTGCTGAGCGGCGC
>FTCV01002053.1_pt1 | contig 28478 bp, 25 predicted proteins | sample 1639691 | NCBI WGS metagenome assembly FTCV01 (sample SAMEA3914864, study PRJEB12502) | metagenome | biome: forest; material: soil | place: USA | collected 2012-03-12 | depth 0.3 m
ACATAAGGGTGCGGATCGTGCCGGTGAAGATGCCGCGGATACGGGTGAACTGGCCGATTTGTGGCATTCGATGGCTCCAAGTGTGCTGTCGGTGAGTGAGAGAGGCGGCTTCAGCGGGCAGAAGGCGGTCCGAAAGTCAGCAACGGTTTGGCGCGCCCTTTGGTCAGCGCGAGCGGGATCGGGCCGAAATAGCGGCCGTCGAAACTGTCCGGCACCGCGGGATTCATGAGGAAGGTCTGGGACGGGGACAAGGTGTGGCAGCCCTCCCAGACCTGCATGAGCCGGCCGCGGCTATCTCGCTCTTTTGCGGTCGCCAGCCAGCGGCCATCGACAAAAATGTGGCGGCCGAACCGGCAAACCGTTGCGCCCGAGGAGGCGGCGACGGGCTTGATCAAGAGGACGTCGGTGGGAAGATATCGGCGCTCGTCGGCGAGGACTGCTGTGGCTTGGGGAAGCTGGCTGACGGCAAGGTCTCCGTTCGCAGGCACTTCGCTCGGTATGACAAGGTAAAGCCCGATCGGGACGCTGGCCGAGGCATTCCACAGCAGGATCGTGGGGCTGCGAAGATGGCTGGACGCGGTCAGGGTGAGGATCGCAAATGTCCCGACAGCCAGCGGCCGAAGCTTAGTCGGTGGCTTGGTGGCGCGCATGGATTGGGTCATGCGCTTGGCCCACGCGACGTCGGATTTCGCGGACGGGTCGTCGGGACGATGCGTCCGTGGCCGGGATCGGAGGTGGAGGTCCGGGAGCCGAGTTCGGCCCACGCGGTCAGCGCGTCGACAGTATAAACGACGCGGCCGCCGAGTTTGATGTAGGTCGGCCCGGTGCCGTAGACGCGGTGCTTTTCCAGTGTTCTTTCGGAAAGGCCAAGCAAGCGGGCGGCCTCGGGTGTGCGCAGGTAGCGCGACGGAAGTGGTTGTGCGGAGATCGTCATAAGTACCCCCATTTTCACGACCGGAATTGGCCGGTCATTGGGAGTAGACGCCGTATTTTTTCTCTCATCCACAGGCGGCAACTGCGAGCGGATATGTAGTCGTCGATAGACGATTGTTTGCGATGTGCTTGGTGAATATTCGGCTGTTTGTCACCGGCACGGGTGACATCCGCCGGAGGTCGCAAAACGGGTAAAACTGAAGGTGGTTGCATGAAAAAGGCCCCCGATCGGTGAGATCGGGGGCTGCAGGGGTCACGACTTGCTGCGCGACCAGACCAGGGTATAGACGCCGTCGTCCTGGAACAGGTTGCAGAAGATCGGCTGGGCGAAGGACGGATCGTCGAGCTTGACCGAGAGATAGCTGCGCTTTTCCTTGGACGTGCGGGACCAGGCGGCGCCGATTTCGGCCTTGCCGACGAGGACACGGTGGGTCGGGGCGTCTTCGCTGGAGCTGTCGGGCTCGCGGACGATGCGGACGTTCTGGACCTGCACACTGAGGGTGAAGATTTCGCCGACGATTTCACCGTTGATCGATTGGAACTTGCCGATGACAGACATGTCAGTCTCCTTGACTGCGGGGTTTCGAAGCCGCCCTGTGCGGCCTCGATGGCGCCCGGAGCCAGGAGACGGGGACTGCGTCATGGTTTGTGACGGTCTTTTTTGTTTCGCGAGGAACTGACGGAAAGCAAAATGGCGCGCCCTCTCGGCGCGTCCTGCGAAATCCGTCAGGGGGAAAAAAGCCGGCAGCGGCCATTGACGCAAAAGGTCCCGGCTCATGGAACTGTGCGTCCGTCGATGCCTGTACAGGCCGGCATTGCAACCGCCTCAGTCAAGGAGACTGACATGTCTGTCATCGGCAAGGGCCGAGCAGTCGGCGGTGAGGTCATCTCGGGAAGTCTTTCGCCGTCAGTATGCAGGTCCAGAACGTCCGCATCGTCCGCGAACCCCACAATAATAGCGAAGACGCCGACCCGCCGTGTCTTCGTCGGCAGGGCCGACACCAATACCGCCTGGTCTTGCGCGCCCAAGGAAAAGGGAGGCCGCCCTCGGTCCAGTTCGACGATCCGCCCTTTGCCCAGCCGATTTTCTGCAACCTGTTCCAGGACCAAGGCATCCATACCTTGGTCAGGTCGCGCCGCGGGTCGTGCCCCCACGGCCCAGATCGCACCGATCGCCTCAGGACCGCTATCAAATCGCGGCTTGGCCGAGTTCCCTGCGGAAGAGAGCCTGAACCTGCTCAGGGAGGTAATCGACGGCGTCCGAGCCGTTCCACGAGGCCAGGGCTTCGTTGAAACGAATGGTGCATGTGCGCTCGATCGGGGCCGGCAAGTTCGTTGCCGACACCTTGAAATGGATGTCGTACGTGCCGGGTGCAGTGAGGATGGGCATGACTAGCAACTCGGTCGAAAATGTCTCGCGCGCCCGGAACTCTATACACTGTAAGCCTTCCGATCGCCGCTCGGTCTTGTGAGGGCGAGTGTAGTAGAAGGCGGTCATTTCCTTGGGCCGATTGAAGGAGGTCAATTCCCATGCTTGCCGGATCATATCGTTCCCGGGGCCACCACTGGTGCGTCTTGGATCTTCGGGTGGCTCGGGCGGCAATGTCATATACTGGGCCGCGGCATCATCGTCATCAAAGAGCATTCCGACGGCGTCGACTCGATAGGTCAAAAGCAAATTGTGCGCAGTCACAGGCGTCAGGTTTTTCAGGTGAACGGGAATGCGATGAATTCGGGCGCTGGCGGCCACGGCGGTGTGGAGATCCTCAAAATATTCCCGTGTTGAGACCACGAACTCTTCGTATTTCGCGTTGTACCGCTCGATGTCAAAATGGGTTATGCCCCGGGCGTTGCCCGATGCAATCATCATCATCGAAAACTCAGTCGGCTCCAATTGCAGGCGAGGATTCCCGGCAAGATAACCGCGGACGAGAATGTCCACTGCGGTAGGGTCAAGTGGTTCGACGACCGGAATGTCCAGAACGTATTCCGCCGGCACATCGAGTTCGATTTCCGGTGATGTTTTACGTGCTTCCTCCAATTCCTTTCGGAGACGCTTGTTTTCCTGTTCCGCCGCATCGGGGAGGTCCTTAAGACGCCATTCGTCCCTGGCCTCAAGCACGAGCGATGCCAGGTCATGATGAGCTGCGGTCAAGCGTGGTCCGGAGTCGAACGACAGGAGCCTGAAGGTGGAGTCCGGTGCGTTGGCGATAAGGGCGCCGACCAGCCGGTCGTCATTGTTGGCGCGGTCGAGTTCGGGATAGTCGTCCCACTTCGGCATGTTCTTCGCGAGGAGCTTTAGGGTGACACGCGGCGAGGCCTCGCGCAGGACCATAGTCCGGCCAGGCAGAAGAGCCGCCTCGTCGATCTTCTTCAGTGCCCGCCGGGACCGGTCCCGTAAGCGCGAGACGTTGCTGGCCTTGTGCTTGTCGAGTTCCTCGACCACGACTTTCGCGACAGCGATTTCGACATGCTTCGCCGTAGGCAGGACGGTCGTCCAAGGCTGCTTTTCAAGATCATCAAGCTGGAGGAAGCAGTTGGTGTCGACGATAACCGTGAAGGTGCCTGGCGGGAGTTGGCCTGCGGCTTCCGACGACGGCGGTGCCGCATTCGGCCGTGCCAGCAGGGAAAGCCGGTGTTCCAGCTTTTGTTCTGCATCCCCGAACGCCGCGCCTTCGGCGCGTTCGAATTCCAACGCTAACCAGCCTTGTATTGCGTCGTTTCCACGTCCAAGCGGCGGTGACTGGACAAAGGCGCGCGCGAAGAGCTCGTTGCGAATTTCCTGCATCGATTGTCTGAGCCAAGTGAGCGTGAGTTGCCGCAGGGCGACAGCGTCCTCGGGGCTGATAGATCCTTGGACGTCGCCCGTGAGCCTGAACAACGTTTCGCAAATCTGGTCGGTTCGCCCCAGGATTTCCCGGGAGGTTATCTCCGAGAATTCGGAAACTTCATATGCCGAAACTTGCGCCGGCCTCACGGAGAGTTTCCGGTCGACGGCCGCCAACTCCGCCTTCAGCAAAACGTTCCTCTTCTTGTTTGCCGCTTGTGCGGCCGAGATGAAGGCGTTGGAGATATTGGTCACGGCGGGATCCGGGGAGGCTAGCCATTGCCGGCTGAGGAAGCGGGCAAATATATTTGCATCTTTCGGCTGAGTCGACGGCTCGAAAACATGCACGGCGATAGAATGATTCGTGGCTTAGCCACTCAGGCTCTCGCCGCCCGGACAAGTGCCCGAATGCCTGAGATTGCGCCGGTCAGGGCTGCAATTGCGACGCGCCATCCCATGGCGGCGACGAAGGGATGGAGCAATGCCTCGGTAAGGGCAAAGCAAGCTATGCCGGCCGGCGCCGCGATCAGTGTCGCAAATAGCAATTGCAAGGGGAGCGGCTTCCTGACCGCAAGACCCACGCGGAGGGCGATCGAGGCCAGCGCAAAAGCAGTCGAGGCGGCCAAAATCGCGCCCGGCCATCCTCCGCCGGTTGCGAGCGCGGCCTTGCCGGCGAGAAGGGCGGCGACGAGGGCGAGCAGGTTTTCGCATAAATAGGCGAAGAGCCCTGCGGCCGTGACGAGGCCGCAGGCGATCAGGGCCAGTGCAAAGACAAGCATGTTGAATTCGCAGCTGCGCTGCGCTCCCTTTGTGGGGTTGAATAGAAAAAGGCGGCTCAAGAGCCGCCGCGCCAAACCGGGATACCCATGGCCCGGGCACCATCGGCGAGGTTGTCCTGGATTCCCGATCCGGGGAAAATGACGAACCCGTTCGGCATGACGCCGAGGAGCGCTTCGTTGCGCTTGAAGGGGGCCGCGGTCTTGAAGCGCTTCCAATCCGGTTTGAACGGGATCACGGTGACGTTGCGAGTCTCGGCCCACTTCGAGGCAATGAGATCCGCGCCCGTCGGCGAGCAGGTGTTGAGGAGGACCATGTCTGGGTGTTTGGCCAGCACCTTGTCGAGCAGGTTCCAGATGGTATCGACGTCCTGCCATTCCAGCCCACCGCTGAAGGCGACCTTCGTCCCGGTCGGCGCCAGCACTTGGAGGCGGCTGGCCTGGCGTGCGGCGATATAGTCGCGGCTGTCGATAAGCGCCGCAGTCATGTGGCGTCGATTCACGAGCGATCCGGCCCTGGGGCGCCAGGCATTGTGCGTCGCCCGTTGGAAGTGGTCGGCAGCGAGGTCGCGCAGCGCTTCCATCGCGTCGTATCGGGCCGCCAGGGCACGGCCGCGGTCGATCAGGCGTTCGAGTTCGACGGCCTTGACCTCGGACCCGTCCTGTTGCTGTTGTGCGGCATGCTGTTGGACGGTGTTGTCGTCCGCTTGCTGGTCGAGACGTTCGGCCGCGCGGTGGAACAGATGGACAAGTCCCCAGAGAAGCCCCTCACGGTCGTTCTCGAGCGGGCTGTCCGACAGGCAGAAGTCGAGTGCAGAGAACATGTCCGAGATGGTCCCCTGCATCAGCACGTCGTCGGGCAGGGGGCGCGTATCGACCTCGTCGTCGGAGAACACGGGGCCGTATAGCCGCAGATGTTGCAGCGCCTGTTCGGTTTGCGAGACCTCGCCGTCAAAGTCGTTGGAGTCGAGCGGTGACATAAGCCAATCCTTCTGATTTCGACCCGCGCCATCCGCGGGCCTTGCGGCGACTGGCTCGCCACGGCCCCCGACGCGGCGCACCCCCGCAGGGGGCTTGACTGGCCTCGGCCGGCTATTTTGTCTCGCGATGCAAAGCGCGGCCTCTTGCCGCGCGGCGGAAAATAGCCGGCCGAGGCCGGTTGCGCCGTGGCGGGGGCCGTGGCCCCGTCGCCCTCTCAAGGCCCGATGGCGCGGGTCGAAATCAGAAGGATTGGATGGGGCCACGAGAGGACATGCCTTTGTCGGGGCCTCAGCGAACTGGCGCTGCAACATCTGCGGCTAAACGGCTATCTGATCGCACAGGGATTGCCGATAGGCCTGAAGGCCAAAGGTGCGCAGGTCGAGATTGTGGTCCTCGGTCCGCGGCTTGAGCAAGGTGGCGGAGAGGCCGGCCACTTGAGTGCGAGCTTTGAGGACCTTGGCGGCCGTCCACCCGGCGTCGTCGTTGTCCAGGGCTATGACCAGGCGCGTTGTTGCCGCTAGCGGGACATAGGCGGCCAGGTTGCCTGCGCTCAGGGCGGCGTGCACTGTCAAATCCGGAAATGCTGTTCGGATCGAAAGCGCATTTTCGATGCCCTCGGCGATGATAATGATCTCGGCGGGGGGACCAAAGCGCACTGCTTGGCCGTGGAGGCGGCCGAGGGAACGTTTTGGATCGCGTAGGGGCGCCTTGCCGAGATTGCCACCGAGCAATCCATTGGGGGCGAGGTAGAGACGGTGAACGGCGCTGAGGTCGTCACGGGTGTCCGTGACTGGAGCGACGAGGGCTGGCCAGGATGAAGGGGCGTCGATCGACTCCGGCCTGCAGTAGCACGCTGAGTGGAAGCGCAGCCCCACAGCCACGTCGGGATCGATGCCTCGATCGACAAGGTAGGCCTCGCCAAGTGTGCCCTGGATCGGCACGCCCTCGCTGTAGAGGCGGCGCGCCAGCCCAAGTCGGTCCGATCGCCTTGGGGACTCGGCCCGAAATCGCGAGGGGCGGTTTGGCGGTGCGTTACCGAGGAAGGCTTCTGCTTCGGCAAGGGCCTCGGGGAAGGAGTTGAACGGGACCCCAAGTCTTATAATGTCGAGCAGATCGCCATATTCCCCGGTCGCAGCATCTGCCCAGCGCCCCGCCTTGTGCCCTCCGCCGTCAGGGAACAGCCGCACATACATGGATCGCCCGGGTGTGTTTCGTACGTCGCCGACCACCCAATAGTTACCCAGCCGTCGCCCGTTCGAGAGATAGCGGCGGCAGACAGCCAGGGCCTGGGCTGCGAGGCGTTCGTTGAGTTCCGACGGTTCGATGATCGTCAAGGCTGGCTTTGCGGGATAGGCCCGGGCCATCTTGGCCTCCAAATGTAAGAAGCCCGGCCTGACGGCCGGGCTTCAGCAGGGGAGCTATTCGGCGGCTTCGGCGAAGCCATCCGCATCGCCCACGGCGACCTCATCCATGGGCGCCGCCATCTCGGGTGCCGGGGCCATCGGATCGTCGCTGGTGGGCGGTTGCGGCGCCGCGGTGGGTTCAGGCGCACGCAACGGTTCCGGCAGCCAGCCGGTGGTCTTGAGCAACACTTCCGCCTCGGCCGCCATGTCCCCCTTCTTGAGGTGATCGATGCGGGCGGCCGCTTCGGCGCCGCAGCCCTGTTCGACGGCGAGGAGGATGCGCGGCTTCGGAACACGGCCCAGATAGTTGTCGACGGTCGGGATCCAGCCTGCGGCAACGAGATCGAGGTTGACAGCTTCGGCGAGGCGATCGGCATCGCCTAGCCGATGTTGGACGCTCGCCACGGAAACACCGCTATAGCCGGGCCGGCCCGCGGGTTCGAACAGGGCATTGACGCCGGAGGCGACCAGATGCGCCAGAAGTTCGGCACGTGACTGGTCGGGCAGGGCGCTGAGATAGACCCAGAGTTCGGCGTCATCCTTGGGGAGAATGCCGCGCCATTGAGCGGTGCGTTCGGCGATTTCCTTGCCGGCGGTGCAGTCCTTCAGGTCCGGGCCGCCCACGAAGGCGAGGCTTGCCGAACTGACGCGGATTTCGAGGGCGTCGAGCAGGGAATTGGGATTGAAGGCGTCCCGACACAGCTTGTGGAGGAGAGCGGTAAGCGCCGCCGCTGGGGCCTTGGCGAGGGCATTGCGCAGCACGAGCGTTCGATAGGCCGTCAGTTCCCGATGGAGGCTGTCCTGCAGCGGCTTGATCGACGGGTCTTCCGGTTCGAGAGGTTGGGAGGCTTCCGCCGCCCCGGTACCGCTCTCGTCCTCCCCGTTGGCCCGGTCCTCGTTTCGCCCGTCATCGGAGTCTTCGAAGGCGCCTTCTTCAAGGCCGCCTTCGTCGCCAATCGGCTCTTTCGGTTCCGGGCGACGATCCTCGGGCCGGACGTAGCCGCGCTCGATCAGCAAGGAGCCATCGCGATCCAGTTCGATAAAGGCGCCGGCGATCGCCATATCTTCGGGCTTGTAGGCCGGCGCCGGGTTCTCGAGTTCTTCGATGATTGCCTCGAGTTCTTCGGCGCGCGCTGCCGCGCTGTCCGACAGAAACGTGCCTTCATCCTCCACTGAAGCTTGGAGGCCGTTATATTCGTCGACCGCGGCCCTCAGCCTGGCGGCGTCCTCGTCCGACGGCATAGGGACTTCGGCGACGAGTTCGTCGAGGTCGAAATTATACCCATAGGGGAAGTCGACGGCCACTTCGACCCATTTCCAGCCTTCCCCCTTGAGCGCTTCGCCGGCGGCGGCCAGCTTTTCCGCGACCATGCGGTCGAGCAGGGCAGGATCGCTGAGCCATCCGCCGTTGTCTTCGGTGAAGAGGTCACGAAGCACGGCGCCACCGGCCTCGACATAGGCGTCGAGGGTGACGAAGAGGACGCGCCGATCGTTGGCCGGGACGGTGGACTCCGTCAGCAGCCGCTTGATGCGGTAGGTGCCGAGGTCCCGGCTGGCTGCCAACTGGCTGAAGACGGCGTCCTGGCGCTCGGTATCGGGGTTCACGGTGAAGGCCATGACGATTTCGAGTGCGATGGTGCCGGCCTCGTAGGCGTCGAGAATGACCGGCGACACGAGGGCCAGCTTGAGCCGCTGCCTGACGACGTTGACCGGCACGAAGAACCGCGCCGCGATATCTTCCTCGGACAGGCCCTTGTCCGCCAGGGTCTTGAACGCGTGGAACTGGTCCAGGGGATGGAGGTTGACGCGCTGGACGTTCTCGGCGAGCGAGTCTTCTTCGGCCAGGCCATCCGTCCGTATGATGCACGGCACCGGGGCATCCTTCGCCAGCCGCTTCTGCTTGATCAGCAGTTCCAGGGCGCGAAAGCGCCGGCCGCCGGCGGGGACTTCGAACAGGCCGGTTTCGATGCCGGCGTCGTCGAGAATCGGCCGAGCGGACAGGCTGCTCAGCAGGCCCCTTCGCCCGATGTCTTCGGCCAGTTCTTCGATCGAGAGGCCGTTCTGGATGCGGCGGACGTTGGACTGGGACAGCCGAAGCGAGGAGAAGGCGAGGTTCTGGGCACCGGCCAGTTCGATTTTAGACGTCTTGGTCATGGTCTGACTCCGGACGGCGACGGGAAGCCATTCTCCCCATCTCAACCGTCATCCCGGAGCGACCGCGCTCTTCCTCTCCTGGAGATACGAAAAGGCCTGCCCGCGATGCGGGCAGGCCTTTTGTTTGCGGGATTGGCCGAGTCAGCCGATAGATGCCGGCTTTTCCGGTTGCGGCATGGTGCCGCGCCGATGGTGGAGACAACCATGAACACATCTGACCTGGTCGATAAGGTCGCTGCCGACAACGGCCTGACGAAGGCCGCCGCGAAGGCGGTCGTCGACGGTGTATTCAAGGCGATCGCCGATGCCGCGGTTGCCGGCGAGGAGGTGAACCTGCCTGGTTTCGGCAAGTTCAAGATTCAGGCGCGCGCGGCGCGCGAAGGTCGCAACCCCTCGACCGGCGCCACGGTGCAGATCGCGGCGTCGAAGAAGCTGGCGTTTCAGCCGGCGAAGGCGATCAAGGACCGGCTGAACGCTTGACGAGTGCCACTCTTGGATGGCGTCAACTGACGCCGTCCAGGAGCTTCTGGGCGCGCGCCTCCATGTCGAGGCGTGCATCCTGATTGGGCTTTTGCCGTGCGGTCGCGGTAATCCCCTGGACGAAGTCGAATATGCTGGCAGGGGGATGCCCTTCCTCCCGAAGGACCGTATCGATGATCTTCGCCGTCTCAGCTTTGCTGAAACCGCGCTTGCGCAGGAAATCCTGGCGATCGTCATCGGTTTTGGCGACGATCGCGGCGCGCGCCGCCTTGATCGTGTTGACGAAGGGAAGGGGCGAGGAATTGGCAAACCGTTCCAGGGCCGGTGCCGCTTCATGTGCGAACCGGCTCGCAGCGTATTTGCTGTGGCGGATGGTGATCTCCTGGAAATCCTCCATGCCCCAGATATTCCTGTTGGCGCAGACGGCTCTCAAGTAGAAGCTGGCCATGCCGAGCGTTTTGGCTCCGACCTCTGAGTTCCAGGCGTAGAAGCCTCTGAAAAATAGGTCCGGGGAGCCATCGGGCAGGCGCCCGGCCTCGATCGGGTTCAGGTCATCGACAAGGAACATGAACACGTCCCTGTCCGAGGCGTAGAGCGTCGTGGTCTCTTTGCTAATTTCGACATAGGGATTGTAGATATTGCTGCCCCAGTCCAGTACGCCGGGAACCTTCCAACGCGTATCGCCCGTGCCATTGCCGGCGACGCGCTGCACGGCCTGCACGAGTTCATGATCGTAGATGCGTCCGTAGTCCGGGCCCGTGACCGCGCGCAGCTCAACCCGGCCGTCGTTGACCTCCAATGTCTTGATCTGTTCGGCCCGGTGCGACGAAAGGCCATATTGGAGATTGATGGCCGCCAGCGGGGCTGGGAGTTGGCGGAGGTAAGCGGCCGGCGCGCTGACGAGGCTCGCGAGTTGGCCGAACGACCAATGCGTGGGGACGACTGGAGCTTCAGCCCCGGGCAACTGCAAGGTCAGGCTTTCACTGTCGTCTCGGCGGGCCTCGACCCGGACGTCTGCGCTTTCGAACGTGCGGGTCCGGCTCCGGTCCGTCCGCTTCCTGACGCTGGCATAGAGGTCTGGCAGCGATAGGAAGCGCTCGTCAGCCGGCCGCGAAAACCATTCGGAAGACACGCGACTACTGTGGTTGCCCCGACGAGGATCGACTCTATAGCCTCCAGAGGCAGGAATGTCATTGAAGGTGACGGAAGGGTTCATAACAGAATCTCCGACGGTTGCCGGAGATCTTTCTCTCTCGACTTCAAACCGTCACGAGAAGTTGCGCGTCACTCTTCCTCTTGGGGCAGCAGGCTTCTAGAAGGCCAAGCCGATAGCATCAATCTAAACCGGAGGCTAAGGCTGGAAAGTTCCCTAAGCTGATATACCTGCGAGAATGATGAGGTCGTTTCGAAAACGATCTGCATATTCAGGTTGGTATAGCGTGTGGGCGAGGTGGCCTTCCCATTTTGCTTGCGGGTTGAACTTCTGCTTCATGCGCGTCAGCAGGCCCTTGCCATCGGTCATGCGAATGAGCTGGCTGTTTTTTTCCTCGCTCTGTAGTGCCTGGGCCTTAAATCGACCTCGAACAAGCCGCATCGTCTTTCGCGCTTCGTTGACAAAGTCGCTCCACTTCAAGCCGGCATCTTCGATATCCTTGCGGTAGGCACTAAGGATATCCTTGACCTTGTCCTTGTTCTGAAAACGGCCAGTTGCAACGATATCGATATTTTTTCCTGCGAGCTTCAGGGAGCGCGACGCATATTTGGCTAATGCCGCCATGAAGAAGCGTCTGTTGGCGATGTAGAGGCTTCGTTGAATGTCATTGATGTCAAGCTTCCCCAAATCGCGCAGAGTTGTTTCCTTGCTTATATGCTCGCAAAATTTGCCATAGAGGATAAGGATATTTTCTACCTCGTGCCCTGACAGGAAGAAAAGGCCTTCACTTAACGCGGCCGGGAAGGAAAATAATTGACCGGTGCAGCCAACAAATGCCTCCAGTCCACCGAGGGATACAGCCTCCTCTCCGTCTAGGAGGCCGAATACTTTTTGATTCGTCTCTCGCTGCTTTTTGACTTCGTTTATTACAACAGCGCATCCACTCCCCTGGCAATTCGGCACCTTGAATTCCAAGAGGTGAGCCATGTCGTAGCCAACAATGTTTTGGTAGATTTTCTCGTCCGGCTCGCCTTCGACATAAATGATAGTCTTGCCGGAATATCGGTTATCGAGGGCATCAGAATCGGCAAAGGACGACAGGTCCGCCATCAGTGGATGCCTTCTTCAATTAGATTGCCGCCACGGATGATACCGTCTTCGACCTTCTTATGATCGAATACACGCATCAGTTCGCGATTGTGCGTTGTGAAAATAATGGACAGACGTTGGTCATTTTTTACCAGGCGTTTTAGCACCTGAAAAACAATGTTCATCCAACGCGTATGAAGATGCATTTCGACTTCATCGATGAGCACAATCGTATTCATTGTCATATGGGCGGCTACTCGTACGAAGAGTTGCAACATGGCGCGCTCGCCGTGGCTCAACCCAATAAGGGGATGTTCCTCGCCGCTGGATGTGCGCACATAGGTCAGTAATTCTGCCCGCCGCGGTGGGCGCAGCTGTTTTTGGCTCCACTGAAAGCCTTGCGTGTTGACGAATTCGACGAGGCTCTCGAGGCGGCCGTCATCCAGCCACTCAAGCCATACCAGCAGATTGTCGATCGAGTCGGACCAGGTCTTGCCATCGGTGCCAAAGCATTGAGCCGGCTGGTAGGTCCAGTTCTCCGGCATAACGACGGCCCTCGTGTCTGGAGGAGACACAAGAAGGCGGTCTGCGGGAAAGAACAGCACGGTCGGCATCACCTGGGTTTCGCCGAAGAGGGTCTCGGGCTGTACGCCGTATTGTGATTGAACGCTGGAAAAGAAAATCCGTCCGAGCTCATCGCTTGAGTTCAGCAAGCTAACGGTGCCGTCGGCATACTTCAGGCCAAGCGTGGCCCAGTCGGATGCCCGGGCATCGGCCTGAAGCATTTGCGACGTCCAGGTAACGAGCGGATCGGGGCATCCTGTCCAAATTGACAGGACGACGTCCCGCCTTTGTCCGTCGATCGTCCAACTGGCTTGAATATCGAGCTGGGCGCGACCCTTGAGATTGGCGGCGGCGAAGCGGCCCGTCGGCGTGGCATTGAGGAGGCCGAATAGACCGTAGATCGACTCCAGCACCGTGGTCTTTCCGTACCCATTCTGCGCGAGCAGCATGAAGAGGTTGGCCGGGTCGGGATGCGGTTGTTCGTCGCTGGCAATCCCTTTGAAGTCGAAGGTTTGGATGGAGTCTTGAAACGGACCGACCTGGTCGAGCGTCAGCCTGAAGAGGCGCCAGTGGGACAACAAGAGATCGGTCATGAACGTCTTACCCCCGAGATAATATCGGCCTGCTCGATGCGGGCCCCATGCGCGCGAATGATGGGCCGACCGGCGAAGCGCACCAGCATGTCGCCGCGCATGAGCAGGGCTTCGGCTCCGGCTTCATCCAGAATGATCCGCGACTCGCTGGCTTTCTGCACGGTCAATGCAATGCGGCTGGGGATATTGGACCGCAAAAGGCCTGGGAAGGTTGCGGCCTCGGGGCGTTGGGTCGCCAAAACGAGATGGATGCCCGATGAGCGTGCTTTTTGCGCGAGGCGGATCAGCGGGACCTCGATGTCGCGGCTGGTCATCATTAGATCGCCCAGTTCGTCGATGACGGCAACAATCCGGGGAAGTGCTGCTCCGGCACGCCGCGCCTCCTGGATGTTCCGGGCGTCCAGGGAGCGCATCAATTCTTGGCGGCGATCCATCTCCGTTACGAGTTCCCTGAGAGCGGCGATGGCATCCTCAGGCGCCGTGTGGATGGCACCTCGTAACTGTTTCGAAGCAGCGTAGGCGGAAAATTCAACGGCTTTCGGATCGATGAGGACGAGCTCGGCTGGTTCGGCCGATGCCAGGAGCGATAGCAGGATAGCATGCAGACACATGCTTTTGCCGGAACCGGTTGTGCCGCCGACGAAGAGATGGGGCGCTTCGGCCAGGTCGATCAAATAGGGTGCCCCGAGAACGTCCGTGCCAAGGCAGATCGGCAGTGCCATGCTAAGCGCCGTCGTTTCCTGGAGGGACGGCTTGAGCTCTTGCCAGCTGACGGCGCGCCAAGTCGCCATGCCCCGCGGGACATCGAGATAAATCTGCCGCTCGGCCCCGGCCAGTTGCATGGCAATGCTGTCGTCTTTTTCCCCGAGGGCAAAAGCAATTTTCCCAAGGCCTTTGCGAAGCCGGTCAAGGTCGTCGAGCTCCTGGAGTTCGACGATAAGACGGGTCAGGCGCGGGCCGTCCAGGCTTGAAAGGACTTTGCCCCCGACCCCGAGCTGCCCCAGGATGCGCGCCACGCGCTCCGCGAGCTGAGGTCCGTCCACTTCGGCCAGTTCGCTGCCGGGGGCGCCGCCGGAGAACAGCTGTTGCAGAATATATTGGTTGAAATCGGCGTTTGGATTCCATTCGCCGCGGATGAGGTCAAGGCCGCGGCGGACATGCTGCTGCAACAGGTCGGAAAAACGTTCGTCATCCTGATCGTCGAAGAGGTTCGCATTATGGTAGACGGACAGAAGCCCGCGATAAAGATCGGTGTAATCGTCGCGATCACCCTTGCCTTCGCCGGTCATCTGATCGGAGTGGATTTCGATGCCGTTTTCATGCTTGGCGGTACGCTTGTATTTTTTCGGATCGGGTGCTTCCGATTCCTGCAGCGAGCGCGCCAAGGCGAGCCTGGCGGGTATCCAGTGTTCAGCCTTCGGACGACCGAGACCACTTCGCTTAATGAGGGCGAAGAAGTCCTTGTCTTCAGGTGAGAGGTAGACACGCTCGATCACTGGGCGCCTCCGATCAAAGCGCCTCTGACGATCGACGCCGAGGCACCGTCGTCGTTCCGGATCACATATTGCGCCGCGATGTGATCGGACAGGATATTGAGCTTCGTCTCGTCCAGCTCCGAGTCCGTCGGCAGGATGATGACCTGTTTGGCGATTTCAGGGTAGTAGTTTTCTAACAGGCTTCTTTGATTGCTGCGGTCGATGCGCCCGAGCGGCGTATCGATAATCACGGGTAGGTCGTGGCCGGCGACATCCTTCATGGCCCAGAGCAGGGCCGTGGCCGCCAACTGCTTTAGCCCGCTCGACAGGCTGGATCGTCCGACAACAGCGCCGCCGCCGTCTCGGAAGGTCATGATGTAGTTGTCGTCCAAAGTGACTTTGTCTATCAGGCCATGATCCACGATCAGCTGGGTCAGGCGTTGATTGATTTTGTCTTCGACGCTGAGGCGCATTTCCAGGCGGAGCTTTTGGTGAAGATCGTTCAGGGCCTTGTTGACGCGCCTGATGAAGCGGACCTGGTCGCTGTTACGGGATATTTCCTCCTGATCGGCTTCCAGACGTTTCAAATTGGACTCACTGACTTGAATCGTCTTTTGTGCTTCCTCGATTTGGACCTGCAATTGGCCTTTTTTCTGATTGGCCAATGCAACCTCGTCTTCCAAGGTAGCAATTTGCCCCACGACGATCTTAAACTCCTCAAGGTTCGCCTGTGAGCCGACTTCAATCCGAACGAGCGCGTCTTGGACATAATCCAGTTCGGCTTTCGTCGATGAGATGTCACGCAAGTGTGACGACTGCAGGTCCTGGCGGTCGACGGCGGTCTCGAGCAATCGCATAAGCATTAGGCGGAGGTGTTCCGCGCGTACCAAGGTCAAGTTCGAGAAAATACCCACTTCCGACGGATGCTCGATCAGACTTTGTATTTTTTCGACAAGGGCCGTGCAGATACGGTCCCGTTGAACCGGAGCTACGACATCGCCAATTTCGGCCAACCACTTTGGAAGCCTGTCAGCAATCTTTCTGGCGAGAATCGCCTCCGGTGCGCCCGCAGGCCCCAATTGGGCGTTAAGAATGGCTAGGGTTTGCTCGACCAGCCCGATATTGGCAAGCACAGGAACCGTGGCGGGCAGTTCGTTTGCCAGACGTGCCTGCTTCTGCTCAAGCGCCGCGATAAGCGTTGTCTCACGCGTCTCGAGCTCTTCGCGCGCGCTCGCCGAAGCGCCGGCCCGGAGATTTTCGCGCCGCGTTTGCAAATGACGAAGCTCAAGGCCCTTTGTCGTCAAGTCCTCATCGACCTCGACCAACTGGTCGCGAGCCCCCTGCAATAGGCGGCCGGTTCTGGCTATCGTGCCTTCGAGGGTGGCAATCTGTTCGAGAACGGGCGCGTCCAGGCCGCGACGTTCTCGCTCCTTGGCCACGTCTCCGATACCCTTGGAAAGGGCGCCAATGAACGAGAGTCGCAACAAAGCGTCGAAGTCGGCGGCCTTGCGGTCCATGCTTTCCGCCAAGGACTTCACATCTTCACCGTCGAAGAAATAGTAGCCGATGTAATCCTTGGGCAATATTTCTTCGAGCCGTTCGGCTGCTGCAGCTTCGGTGAGCCTGACTTCGGCATCCATAAGGACGAGGTGCTCTCGAATCGTTGTTTGATCTGGAGAAGACCACGTTCGTTCAGCCTTGAAACAACGTCCGTCGTCTTCCCACGTGGCAGCCACACGTGCACGCACGGTCGTTCCCGCGGCGCGCGCGCGCCGGACGGCCTTGGTGTTGATCACGCCGTCCCAAGCCGCGCCATCGCCCAGGACATATTGGTGAAGCGGTAATTTCCGGGCTGGAAAGCCGACCTGGCGAAACCGGGACTCCGCGGTTCCGCTGAACAATAGCTTCATGGCCGTCAGGAACGAGGTTTTACCCATGCCATTTCGGCCGGAAATCAGGACAATATTCCGATCGGCATCGGTCATCGATAGGTCGACCTTGACACCTTCACCATAAGTGAAAATGTTGTCCAGTTCGATTTGCATTAATTTCATTTTGCCGCGTCCTTGGGAACGGGCAGAAAGCTCTCGATCACGGTCTCTATATCGCGGCCCAGGTCAACCGTGGCGCCGTACGCATGAAGATTCTGATATTTGAGCTCGAGAGACAGCAGCGCGTCGATAAGGCCGGCCGGTAGTTCGTTGCTCGCCTCGACGTCCGCTACAAGCTTTTGACGCAGGTCATCGTTCAACTCGTCCTCCCGGTCCCGTTCGCAGCATACTTAATCCGCGGGCAAATCACAACTTCATGTTTTAAGAGGCGTTTTTACAAACTCCCGCATAAGCGCCTGAATATCTCCGTCGTAGGCGTTCAAGGACTGCTCGAGCATTTTTCCGCCACGGGCCCAATGGGCGGCAACCATGTCGAACAGGTCTTTGCGTGAGAGGTCGGATTGGTCGACCGTTTCGCGAATTAAGGCAATCCATACGGCCAGTTCGGCTTCTTCCTGGCCAAACAATGTTTCCCCTCTAATAGGTTTGCCTAGTGCATCGGCCACGGGCGGTGGCGGTGTTTCGTCCGACAGGGAGAGGGCCAGCGACAAGCGGGCTGGCTGATACCTATAGTCGAACCGCATGGCCTTTTGCAGGGAGGCGTTCAGGCAATCGGCTTCGGTCGAGGTGCGGAAATCGACACGAAAAATATCGACAATGTTCAGGCTCACGCAGCGACCTCGTCGAAATAGCCTTCGCGGGCAGTGCTTACCCCAGGTCCATCAGGCGAGACCGAATGCGACAGAAGGAAGCGCCCGCCGACCCTATCGGCGATAAGCGCCAGATAGACGCCGTTAATTTCCTCGGGCTGCGAAAGCATCAGGGTCTGGCCTGATCTTGAGGCGAAATAGGATAGAAGCCTTTCACGATGGTCGCCGTCGAGGCGCCCCAAGGGAGTATCCATGATGATTGGAACGCGCGTCGGAAGGATGTCGTGGATAGCCGCAAGCAAAGCCATCGCGAATATCTGGGTCTCGCCGGCGGAGGCTTCAAGGGCTGCAACATCGCGGTTGCGGCCGTCGAACAGGCGCACTTCCCCTTCCGGAGAGATGGCTACCGACGTGACCAAGCCCTTGTGCGCCAATTTGGCAAAGGTCGAGGATACGGCCTTTGCGACGGTCTCAAAGCAGTTGGCTCGCAGACTATATGCCAATTGTTCGATCTTTTCCGCCGTAGTCATCGCCAGGTCAACTAGGCCCTGGCGATTGCGATCGAGTCCGTCCACGGTTCCGGATTCTTCCCGGCGAGCCCGTGTCGCATTTAGTTCGCTTTCGGCCGCCGCGATCTGATCGGCTAGGACCTCCAAACGTTCATCCAGTTGCGCAATACGCGTGTTGGATTGGCCCAGACGTTGGCGCTGTTCGGTGGTCTGATTTTCGCGATCCTGGGCTTGACGGGCGAGGTCGGCGAGCCGGGATTGCTCTTCCAGCCGGTCCCGAACGCGGTCGCAGGCGATCCGAAAATCTTCGGCGCGCGCCGGTGCGCGTTTGAGGCGTTCGATGACGGACTGTCGCAGGTGGGGTTTGAGATAGGCATGGCGAAGCGCTTCCGTGGAAGCTCGGTCGTCCTTGCCGAGTTCATGCCAAGCCAATTGCACCTGTTCGATCAGCGCGCTATCGACTGGAGGCACGCGATCGTGCAAGCGGTTGACGAGAAGGGCGAGGGCATCTTCGCTTTTAAATGCGGCGGTGTCCCGAGCATCGGCGATGGTATCGCGTTCCAAAGCCTTGAGAACTCGCCGCCTTAAAGTGGCGCCGCACAAGAGGAAGGGCAGAGCGGACGACGCCAACGCGGTCTGATCGTGAATATCGCGCGCAAGTTCCATGTCATTGACATGGCGTCTTTCGAGAACGTCTCGTAGGTCGGCGTAGGTGGCGTTAGCGAGCTTCGCCAGTTGGTCCAGGAGCTGATCGCGCGTGGTGGCTATCATCGCGCGTTCGCTCGCCAAACGGTCGCGCTCTTCCAGTAAGCGGGTCAGAGTCTGCGCCGCGGCGGCAGCGTGGCTTGCGTATTGCTCGTAGACGCCGTCTTCCTTGTCGGCGCGGCGGCTGCGGTCTCGACCGAAGTCGAGAAGATCTTCGGCAAGTTCCAGCAGCCCCGATAAACCGAAAGCGCTTTGCGTGACCAGGCGGACCTGGTCGGCCAGGCCTTTTTCCGAAAATCGGCGGACCTGTTCTCCATCGAATAGGAGAAAGGCTGCCGCACCGGCGGACATCAATTTGCGTTCGATAAAGCTTTGATAATAGGATGACGGGGCTGCGTCTTCGGGAACTCCCAGAAGCTCCTGGTCCTCGCCAACTTGGATGACGATGCTTTCGTCATCCTCGTCCATATGGCCATCCTTATCGAGGTACCATCGGCGCTCGATGCAGATCGGACCGGATGGCGTCGACCACTCCGAGCGTGCCGAAGCCATGGTGTCGCCGCGCTCGACAGCCGGCACGTGGATAACGCGTTCGATGAACTGCTGATAGGCGAGAGCGCGCGACGCCAGCGATGTCGAGTCGGCGGCCAATCTCGATCGTTCGGTAAAGGCCGCGCGACCAAAAAGGCAATAGAGCAGGCCTTCGAGCAGACTGGTCTTTCCGAAGCCGTTTTTTCCACCAACAAGAATGACAGGCTTGTCCGAATTGTGCGGGGGAAAGATCAGGTCGACGTGGTCGAAGACCTTCCAGTTGCGGAGGGTCAATCGGCGCAGCGAGACCTCGCCACCGGCCTCTTCCGGGCTCATTTCAACACCGTAATCAAAAGGTGCCGTGGCCATGAGCCTGGACGCGAAGCCTGCGAATAAACGGCGGCGGTTTCCGTCGCGCTCGCTGTCGCGTCGGATGCGCAAGAGGTCGAACACCAGGGCGGGCGCGAGGTCAAGTTGCTGACAAGCCGCCTCTATCGCCTTCGCCTCAAGGAGGCCGTTGCCGAAGGTCTGTCCAGCGGCCATCAGACCGCCTGCCGGCTGTGCGAGAAGTCCTCGGCCCAAATCGCCTTGATGCGTTCGATTTCCTCGGCCTGGATGAGCGGATAGCTGACTTCCGCCTGGATCGCGAGCAAACGGCGGAGAATTTCCTGCCTTGCTTCAAGCGTAAACGGACCGGGAATGAGACGGCCTTCGCCGACGAAGTTCAGCGTGCCATTTCGCCGGACGGACATTCTCATGTCGCCTTGTTCGCGGATTTGCTTGAGCCAGTCGCGGAATTCAAGGAGCGGTTCGACATCGTCATAGCCGGCCTCTGCGAAGGCCGCGGCGCTTTTGTCCTTTTCGACCACGGTGCAGGTCCAACAGCCGAAACGCGAAGAACTGCTGCCGCAGGATGGGGCATCGCTCTTGTCGGTCACGAGCGGACATTCAGCCCCGGCCGCATTTCGGTAAAGGGTGACGAGGTCACGATGGGTTCCCCCCCAGGGGGGCGCCAGTTGCAACAAGGTTTGCCAGACCTCGTCGGTGTCGAGTTCGACGATGGGCTTGTACACCATGCAGCCCGTAAGGCTGGTGTGGGGATTTAACCGCTCACCGTTGTCATAACGTTCGACGCTGCGGCGGCGTTGCGTGGACTCGGTACGCCGAACGCCCAGCAGCAGGATGGCTTTTCCCGCCGCGCTCACCTGCTCCTTGATGTAGCGGGTGGTAGGCTGGATTTTCATGCGGTCGGTGCACCACCTGAAAAGGCGGCTCGGTGAAGGATAGCCGCGTCCGATCAGGTTGACCCAGAACGTTTGGTCGGTTTCGGGCGTCGTTTTAGCAACGACGACCGGCAAGCGAAGGGGCTTTAGTGCGGAAGATATCCGGTCGAGGACGTGATCAAGATGGCGGGCGATAACCGGCGATTCCACTAGGGTGTCGTTGGCGACAACGTGGACGGCGCGTGTACGTTCGCGCGGCGAGAGTTCAAGCAGCATCTCGAAAACAAGATGCGTCAGGAGGGTACTGTCCTTGCCACCCGAAAACCCGATAATCCATGGTGTGTCGTGGGACTGCCGATATTCGTCCCGCAGGTCTTCACGGATATAACGCAGTTTTGTGCCAAGGTCCTCCACGGTGTCCCCAGCATTTTTCGCCAACTCGTTCATGCACGTATCCGGATGCCAATTTGTCGGAGGCTCATCACAGCATCTCGCAAGATGTCGATTGCCTCGAAGACTTCCCGTTCGGTCGTAAACCGGCCGATTCCGATCCTTATAGTCGATTCGGCGGTCGTCTGGTCCAATCCGAGGGCTTTCAAAACGGGGGACGGCTCAAGGGTATGCGCCGAACATGCCGAACCGGTCGATATGACGAGCCGGTCGCGAATCTTCATGACCAGCGCCTCTGCGTCGACGCCCTCAAAGAATATGCTGAGGTTGCCGGGTAGACGGTCCGTGAGGGGGCCGTTAACGCCGCAACCGGGAATTTGGCTCAATCCCGAAAGAAGTTGATCGCGTAGATTCGCGATATATCGGCTGTCGGCCTCTAAGCGGTTACCTGCGATATCGCAGGCGAGGCCGAAGGCGACGCAGAGCGGTGTCGGGACAGTACCAGAACGCAGGCCGGCTTCCTGGCCTCCGCCGGTCAATGCCGGCGCCATAAGTCTGCGCACCGCGCGCCTAGCGCCTAGTGCGCCGACACCGAGTGGGCCGTGGAGCTTGTGAGCGCTCAAGCTGACCAGATCAACGGCTTGGAGCGGCAATTCGATCTTTCCGGCCGCTTGAGCAAGGTCGGAATGAAAAAGAGCGCCTTGACTGCGCGTGATCTTACCGATGTCAGCGATTGGTTGGACGACGCCGATCTCGTGATTGGCGGCCGCGATGCTTACCAGGCCCGTTGACGGAGATATGAGGTTACTAAGTGCATCGAGATCTATGCGACCGTTTGATTGAACGGGTGCTATCAGGACCTCAAAGCCCATGCCTAATGCGCCCGCTGTTTCCAATACCGAGGGGTGCTCAATTGCTGAAACGATAATCCGCTTCCGCCCGACTTTGCTTAAGTGATCGGCCACGCCTCTAATGGCTAAATTGTTGGCTTCGGTCGCACCGGATGTAAAAATAATATCCTTGCTGGAAAAACCAACGAGGGCGGCTGCTGCTTCGCGCGAGCGGTCCAACGCGCTGCGTGCATTCTCGCCCGCCAACGACTGCGCATGTGGATTAACATCCCAAGCGGTAAAGGCTTTGTATAGGGTGGACCTTACATCAGGGTCGAGGGGGGTGTGCGCGTGATAATCAAAATACAATGACATGAAACGCAGCCTAAGTTCGCGCTGACGGAATCGAAACGTACCATGCTTCCCAGGCTGCGGGTAATGCTTTTGCGAAGCTATTCGCGTCCGAATTCATCACATCAGGTGAGCTTAACGATCGAGAAGTGCCTGAGCCGCGTCTCTCGCCCAATACGTCGCGAATGCGCAATTGCATTCGTGTGTCCCCGGAGTGTCCCCGGGCCCAAAACAGCAAAAACGCCGAATTCCCGTAGCGCTGCTATGCATATAATGCATTGATTGTGTTGAGGGAAATGGAGCGGGCGAAGAGGATCGAACTCTCGACATCCACCTTGGCAAGGTGGCGCTCTACCGCTGAGCTACGCCCGCTCATCTGTTTCCAGAGCGGGGAACCCCGCCGGAGAGGCGCGCCTTATAAGCTGAGGGCGAAAGCCTTGGCAAGGGCCTTTTGAACGATTTTTATAAAAATCTTTCGGCGCCTGTGGATTGATATCGCTGTTGGCTCAAATCATTGCACTTCAAGGCGAATGGCATCGTACATGACCTGGCCTGGGCCCCTGGTGCCCGGGGCGTCTTCGTCGTCCGGCGCATTGGGATCAGGCGCGTAGGTCGAGGCCGGCGGGAAGGGCTGGCCGTCGGCGTGCTGCAGCGTAAGGTCGTTGGCGCCGCCCTTGATCAGGGCCGCGTCGAAGGTAAGGCGCACCACATTATAGGGCGAATCCTGCACGCCGCCGCGATAGCCGGCCGTGCCGGTCTTGGGCAGTTCGACCCGCCCGATCTCATGGCCGTTCAGCGCCACTACGACGTGGGTCAGCTTGCCTTTGGCCGGTTGGGCCGAGGCGATGCCGAGGGTCAGTGTGGCTTGCCCGGATTGCGCCGGGCTGTCGAAGCGCAGGTGCCAGGCCGGGGTCTTGGCGTACCAGGACCACTGCGCGTAGTTCCAATCCCTGGCCGGATCGCTTTTCCCGATGGTGAAGTCGACATCGTTCGGGAACTGCTGGGGATAGCGCGCGAACATCTGGTAGCCGCGCGCATCGTCGCCATTGCGGAATTCGCCGGCCTTGCGATCGAAGGTGCCCAATTGCCACAGCACCTTGCCGTGCGTTTCCGGCATCCAGGTGAGGGCGCCGACCAGAGTGGTCTGGTGCGCGGTGACGGTGACACCGGGTCTGACGAGGTCGGCCGGCTGGTCGGCGCCGTCGATGTGGAGGGTGTAGTGACCTGGCACGACATCGGTCAGGGTGAAGGATCCGTCGGCGGCGACAGGCGCCCAATAATCGTAGCCCTTGGCCTGGGCGCTCCAGGCGATCTTGGGATCCGGATCGGACAGTATGACCTGGGCGGCCTTGGGGGCTGCGCCGTTCAAGGTTACCTTGCCGGACACCGTGCCGCGCGCCTTGGCGTATTCCGGCGCCGTGACGAAGCTATAGGGCCATTTGCCGCGCTCGGCCGTCAGTTGCCGCTCGACGTCGTCCCACAGGGCGTTGGGTGTGGCGGCTCGGTCGGCATAGATCAGGAAGGGCCCGTAGACCTTGGACCAGGTCTCGTCCTGGGCGACCGTCACGGGGCTCGAACCAAAATGGGTGTCCTGGACGACGCGCAGCAGGACGTCATCGTGCACGGTCTGGCCTTGACGGCTTGGGCCGCCGTTGTGATAGTCGCCAGACGGCTCGACCATCCAGATGCCGTGGCTGCCGCCCGGTTGGACGCCAATCGTGCCGTAGACCGGTGTCTGGGCGAAATAGACCGAATTCAGGTACTTGGTCTTCACCGAGCCGTCCTGCAGCAACCAGGTCGCATCGGTGACCTTCTTGACCACCCCCGCGCGCGGAATGCGGATGGTCTTGCCGCGCCCGACCGTCCAGTAGTTGAAGACGGCGTCGTCCGCAGCCGTGCGGAAAACGAAGCGCGTCTGGTACAGCGTCGCCGCAGGCAGTCCTGCCGGGTGGCGGACGACGGCATAGGCGTAGAGCCCGCTCAGTCCGTCCTGCATGACGAAATGGTATTCGACAGTGAATGGGTAAAACTCCGTCGGGCCGGTATCGACCTCGACGTCGGCCTGTTGCGGGGTGCTCGAGGCCAGCTTAACGATGGTATGGGTCTCTGGGCCCGGGCGGTAGTAGCCTTTCTTGGGGCCGTCCTTGCCGGCCACCGGGTGGGTCAATTCGCCGTTGGAATCCCAATAGAGCGATTGATCCTTCGCAATCAGTTCCATGGGGCCGGCTTCGCCCAAGTGGACGAATGAGGTGACCGCGCCGCTCTGCGTATCAACCGTGGCGCGGACAAGACCGTTGTCCAGCACGATATGGTCCGTTTCCGTCTGAGCGGTGACCGCTGCGTGGGCGCCGCCGGCGAGCGCCGTCGTCAGCAGCAGGGCAGGGATGGCAAGGCGCATCGAATCCTCCGTCACTTTCAAGCTGTTTCACGCAGAATCGCGCACAGCCTGTCGCAGAGGCTCGAAAAACCTTAGCCGGCGGTCGTCGGATCGATGACCGACCGCACCGCGGAAATGCTGTTGGCCGGGAAGCCGCCCTTGACCGCGTGCTCGCGGATCTGATCGGCGCTTTCGGCGCGGTAGATGCAGTAGATCTTGTCGTCGGTGACGTAGCTGTGGACCCACTGGATGCTGGGGCCCAGGTCGCGCAGCACCGAGCACGAGGTTTGCGAGGCGCCTTTGAGGTCTGCCGGCGTGGCGCCGCCGATGCCCGGCATGTCGCGTTCGATGACGAAGGTTTGCATCGCTTGGTCTCCCTGTTCGCGACGAGACTTATCAGGAACGCCGTTATCCGGCAACGTGGCTCACGCAGCCTTGACCATCGCGGCGAAGGCATCGAAAATCTCGAAGCCGACATAGGGCTCATGCGGGTGATGCAGCAGCTCCCCGTCCGGGCTGATATAGTCGGCGCGGCGGTAATAGCAGTTCCAGTAGCTGATCATGCGTTGCCGGGACACCGCCAGGAACTCGGGGTTGGCCCGAAAAAAGGCGCCGAACAGGCGCGGGTCGAACTCGTCCATGCGCAGCCGGATCTGTTCGAGGATCTCGTAGACATATTCCGCCGCCAATTGCGCGATGAAGGGGACGACAAACGCTTCCCGGGCGGCGGCCATGCGGCACAGGGCGGCTTCGCGCACGACGCCGTCGTGGTGACGACTTAGCAGACAAAAGAACATGGCGATTTGTCGCTCGCTCAGGCCACGGTCGTGGACGAGCTCGGCGAAGGCGTCGAACAGGCGCTCTCCCGCGAGGTGTGGCAGGCTGTCGTCGTCATAGAGGCGGTAGGGAATGGCCACCGGCAAGGCTTCGACCGTAACACGCAGCAAGCAACGTTCCCGATCCTCGGGCAGGAAGCGCGGCGCTTCGATCCGGCGCAGCAGCAAGCGGACACTGGCTTCGGCTTCGGGCCACATCGGCTCGGGAAAGGCGTGGATCAGATCGTCCGCGACTGCGCCCAAGGATGTGACCTACAGCATGGCCGGGATGACGCGGTCGGGCGGACGGTGGCCGTCCTGCAGCGTCTTGATGTTGAGAATGACGCGGTCGCCCATGTCGGTCCGCGCCTCCACCGTCGACGAAGCCATATGCGGCAGCAGGACCGCGTTGGGCAGGCCGGTCAGTTCCGGATTGATCGCCGGTTCGCGTTCGTAGACGTCGAGGCCGACGCCGCCGATCTTCTTGTCGCGCAACATGGCGGCCAGGGCCTGCTCATCGACGATCTGGCCGCGCGCCGTATTCACCAGGATGGCATGCGGCTGCAGCTTGGCCAGGCGCTCGGCGCTGAGCAGGTGGTGCGTGCCGGCGCCGCCCGGCGCATTGATCGACACCACGTCGACGCGCGACAGCATCTGATCCAGGTCGTCCCAATAGGTGGCGCCCAGGTCGTCGGCGATGCGCGCCGAGACCGGCTTGCGGTTATGATAGTGCACGCTCATGCCGAAGGCGCGGGCGCGCCGCGCCAGGGCCTGGCCGATGCGGCCCATGCCGACGATGCCGAGGCGCTTGCCGAAGATGCGGCGGCCCAGCAGGAAGGTCGGCGACCAGGCCGAGAACTCGCCCTTTTGCACCAGTTCGGCGCCTTCGACGAAGCGGCGCGACACGGCCAGGATCAGACCCATGGTCATTTCGGCGGTGTCTTCGGTCAGGACGCCGGGGGTGTTGGTAATGACGATACCCTTGTCGACCCCGGCCTGGACGTCGATATGGTCGTAGCCGACGCCGAAATTGGCGATCATCTTCAACTGTTCGCCGGCATTGGCGAAGAAGTCGGCGTCGACGCGGTCATTGATCGAGGTGACCAGCACTTCGGCGCTCTGGGCGGCGGCCAGCATCTTTTCGCGCGGCATCGGCGACAGGTCGTACCACAGGGTGGTGTCGAACAGCTCACGCATCCGGGTTTCGACCGCGTCAGGCAGTTTTACGGTCAGGAAGACTTTCAATCGGGATGCGCTCATGGCCGGCCTTTGCTGTCATAGACCGTATAACCCGCTTTCCCGTCGCGCCATACTGTCTTTTCCCGTGTTCGCAATTGCGTGAGAACCGAGGAAATTATGATTGTGTTAACCAAATCTGAACCGTTTGCAACGGAATGATCACCGCCAGTTTGTTGTGCGCCGGACGGTGTTTTCCCGTCCGATTTTGTTGTCAGACCATGCCCGTCCGTCGTTTTTCATCCAACGCCCGATCCGAGATGTCTTCCGCGCATGCCGCACCGGCAGTTGCGGCCGTTCTAATGCGGGTCGTGCGCGGGTTTCAAGCGCTTACGGCGATTTCGGCGAGTTTCCTGATGGCCGGGGCGGCGCATGCCGGCACGGCCCCCGATTTCGATACGCCGTCCAAGGCGCCGGTGCCGCGCTGGGCCATGCTGCGCAAGAACGAAGTCTATGCGCGCAATGGCCCCAGCAAGGATAATCCCAAGGTCTGGACCTATCGCGTCGCCGACCTCCCGGTGCAGATCATTTCGGAGACCAAGGACTGGCGCCTGATCTGCGACCCGGCGCACGGCGTCGCCTGGGTCAGCAAGACCATGTTGCAGGCCCAGAAGACGGTGATGTCGACGGGGCGCCTGGAGCTGCATGACGGCCCTAATGCCCAGTCGCCGGTCAAGGCCTATCTGCGCCCCAATTCATTGGCGTCGCTGAACAAGTGCGCCAGGGACTGGTGCAAGGTGTCCGTTGGCGGTGTCGACGGCTGGGCGCCGGCGGCCAGCCTGTGGGGCACCGCGCCCGCCGCCGTCTGCGCGCGGCCTGATCCGTTCGCCAATTCGCCGGCCGCGGCCACCCCGACCGCCAGTGTGACGCCGGCTGCACGCTCGGCGGCGCCGGCCGCTCAGGCCCCCGAACGCGGCTTCTCGCAACCTTTGGCGATGCTTTCGCCGCGGTAGCGAACATAAGCATACGGTAAAAACGGTTGAGCCCGGGCGCGGCTTCGTGTAACGCCTCAGCTTCTTTGAGACCGGCCCGTGTGCCTGCGCCCGATGATGAGGCGCAAAACCGGGCGCAGCGGAGCCTTTGGTATATGAGCGAGCGTCCTTCGTCCCTCGACTACGAAGCCCTTTTGGCCTGCGGGCGTGGCGAAATGTTCGGCCCGGGCAATGCGCAATTGCCGGCGCCGCCGATGCTGATGTTCGACCGTATCGTCAGCATCACGCAAGACGGCGGCCAATATGGCAAGGGCTATATCGAAGCCGAACTCGACATCAAGCCGGACCTGTGGTTCTTCGCCTGTCACTTTTTGGGCGATCCGGTCATGCCGGGCTGTCTCGGCCTGGACGCCATGTGGCAGCTGGTCGGCTTCTTCCTGGGCTGGAAGGGCAATCCCGGCCGCGGCCGGGCGCTCGGCGTCGGCGAGGTCAAGTTCACCGGTCAAGTGCCGCCCACCGTGCAAAAGGTCGTCTACAAGATCGACATGAAGCGCGTCATGACCGGCAAATTGATCATGGGCATCGCCGACGGGGTTGTTGAAGCCGACGGCAAACTTATCTATCAGGCGTCGGGCCTGCGCGTCGGTCTGTTCGACGCGAAGGATCTGGTTTAGGTCCGCCAGGTTTTCCGGGGACATAATTGGGATTAATCCATGCGTAGAGTTGTGATCTCAGGCCTTGGCATCGTGTCGTCGATCGGCACCGGCGCGCAGGAGGTCACCGATTCGCTGCGGAATGCGAAGTCCGGTGTGGTCTCGGCGCCCGACTATGAGCGCCTTGGCTTCAAGTGTCAGGTCCATGCCGCGCCGACGATCGGCGACTGGACCCAGTTGGTCGACCGTCGTGCGGCCCGTTTCCTGGCCGACGGCCTGGCCTATGGCCATGTGTCGATGGAACAGGCGATAGCCGATGCCGGCCTCGAAAAGTCGGATATTTCCAACGACCGCACCGGTATCATCTTCGGCGCCGGCGGCCCGTCGACCCGCGCCATCGTCCAGGCGGCGGATATCACCCGCGAAAAGAATTCGCCCAAGCGCGTCGGGCCGTTCGCCGTGCCCAAGGCCATGTGCTCGGGCCCTTCGGCGACGCTGGCCACCTGGTTCGAGATCCGCGGCGTCAACTATTCGATCAGCTCGGCCTGCGCCACCTCGGTGCACTGCATCGGCGCGGCCGCCGAACAGATCATGCTGGGCAAGCAGGACCTGGTCTTTGCCGGCGGCACCGAGGAACTCGACTGGACGCTGTCGAACCTGTTCGACGCCATGGGCGCCATGTCGACCAATTATAATGACCGCCCGTCAGTGGCCTCGCGCGCCTATGACCGCGACCGCGACGGCTTCGTCATCGCCGGCGGCGCCGGCATGGTGGTCGTCGAGGATTACGAACGCGC
>FTCV01002409.1_pt1 | contig 28433 bp, 23 predicted proteins | sample 1639691 | NCBI WGS metagenome assembly FTCV01 (sample SAMEA3914864, study PRJEB12502) | metagenome | biome: forest; material: soil | place: USA | collected 2012-03-12 | depth 0.3 m
CCTGTGAACGACGTAGGGCAGGATCTCCCAGAGGTCTCGGCCGTTCCCGAACGGCTGAGGCGGACTGGGTCTCGTAACGAACGAGGCGATCGGGACCCGTTTGCTGTTTTCCAGCAAGCGCCGCTTGGCGCCTTGCGCCCGAAGGCAGCGTTGGATACCGGTGAATCCTGCTCAGAGAGACACGTCCTGACGCCGTTGCCAGCGTTTCGTCGATGTCTCCTCTTTCGTAGTTCACAAGGGCAGCATTCACTTGATCGTGCCTGGAGCGCAAGAAGTGTTAGGGTAACAAAACGAGAGGCGTGGATAGCGACGTCTGCTGGCACGCCTTTCAGGGTGCATGCTTTGTTCGGAGCAACCGGTGGTCTCGCTCGCGGAACTCGCTCGACCCACCGGCTAATCGCTGACATCCCTCCGGGATGCGTTCGGGAGGCGGGAATGTGTGGCGCGTTCGAGCACGAGGTGGTTGAGCGGTGTGTTTGAAGGCAGCGAATCGGCAATGGAGCCCACTTCACAAACTTATGCCCGACCAGTGATCGGCGCCCGTCCGGCCTCGAAGAGGCCAGCGACAGCGCTTTCCGTTGATCGTCGGTTCGCCTCTCGTTCCCAACGTTAGCGAAGCGCTTTGGGAACGGCGACACGGTCTCGAAACTCTGTTTTTTCTCCGCCATCGTGAAACGATGCGCAACCGTAATACACGCGAGAGACTGAACGGGCGCCCTTCGTCACTTCAACCATTGTCAATTGGCCGCCGATCCTTCAGCCCTCGGCGCGCCGCGATATTCTGGCGGGATCGGCGTACGAATGGCTGGAGGGCATACTAATGCTCCCGAGCGCTGGCGGTGTCGCTCTGCGCATAAGTGGCTGGAGGGCAGCCCGCCGACGATTCGATGCGAGGCGTGGCGGTGAAGGTCTCGGGGGAAACAGAGTTTCGGAGAGAGGCGGCGTTCCCAAAGCGCTCCGCTAACTTTGGGAACGAGAGGGGGCGCTCAACTCTGGCTGCGTGCTTCTTTTCAACGCGAGGAGTATCAGGGCCAGACAGGCGATCCTGCACCCGGGAGCCTCATTCGGGTCTGCACTAGGACAGATCCAGGACAACCCGCTTTATCGTTGCTCCCCCTTCCCCATTTCGGCTGGGTCGATAGGAAAGGCAGGAGGCGCCTAACTTTTCGGTTTACCTTCCGGCTGGGTGAAACCGCCGGACATCGTGAAAGGACGAGGTCGAACCTGCATCCAATTTCGCTCGCCCTCTCCGAAAGCGGCACAGAACTGCCGCACAAAAACCTGGCGGAATTGCACCTCTCTGTGTGGGAGGGAGAAGAAATGCCAGCTATGTCAGTCGGAGATTCCGAGCAGCGTCAGCGTCTCCTTGCGGGTCAGAGACTTCATCTGTCCATCCGGCGGCAATAGAACAATTCCACCGTGTACGCAGCCAATGAAGATTTTGCCGCTTTTCAACAGGCAAGAGTAGCGCGGGGCATCGGGCAATTGGCGCCATTTTTCCGCGAGCCAGCGGCCATCCGTTGTCAGATGGATTCTCCAGGCGAGCCCTTTGTTGAAGCTCAGGGCGCAGGTGAGGGGCGGGCCAATGATGCGTCAAAAATGCTTGGGGCTCATCGCCGCGCATCCTGCAAAGGCCCCGCCCACAACGATGGCGGAAAAGGCGATTCCAAGCACGATTCCCAGCAGCGCTTGTAAAGTTATATCCTTTTTCCAGACTGCAGCCAGCCTAAACGCAGTCCACCAAGCTCCGACGGTGAGCGCCACCATGGCAATCCAGAAGAAGAAAACAGAGGTGATGAGAAGAAGCGGAGAATTTAGCGCTTGTCCTTCGGCAAAAAGGCCAACGAGCGTGATGCCCGAAAAGACCACGCTCAGCACCGAGACCAGCAGGACATGCGAAGTCTGACCTTTTGCCCGAAGTTTCCACATTTTTCCCAGACGGATGACCAGCCACATCGAGCCGACAGCGAGCGCCGCGGCGAGGATGAACGAAAGGGGAAAGACTTCGTCCGACATAAATGGCGATTAGTTAATTCCTAACGTACAGTCACCAAGCGTTTTTCGACGAGAGGCGCTCGGGATATGCTTCCACATGTTTGGTCATGCGAGTGGGTGCATTTCTTCAACGATGCGCATCAGGCGGAAAGCGTGACCTCGGTCACTTCGGGCGGGCAATTGAAGCGCACAGGGAGATCGACCAGCCCGATCCCGCGATTCGTGTAGAGCATCATGTCCCGCAAATGGTAGGTCCCCATGTCGTACCGGCAGCCGAAACTCGGCAGGCGCATCGCTCCAATCCCAGGCAGGCGCACCTGGCCGCCGTGGCTGTGGCCAGAGAGCTGCAAGGCCACACGGCCATCCGCGGCTGAACGGTCAGCGAAATCGGGCTCGTGCACGAGGAGGATGGCGGGGTCTTTTCCCAGGCGGTCTGCCATGGCGCGCTGGAGATCGGCGTGGCCGTTCCAGGCGGAGTCGACGCCGGCGAGATACAGGCCCCCGCTCGGGCCGGGCAAGGTGATGCCACGATTGCGCAGCATCGAAATACCGTGCGCCTCCATTTTCTCCGTGACGACCTTCGGGCCTTTCCAGTGATCGTGGTTGCCGAGCACGCCAAAAACTCCCAGCCGCGCATTCAGGCTCGCGAGTTCGGGGGCGAGTTCGTAGATCGCTTCCACAGTGGCGTCGACGTAGTCGCCGAGCAGGACGACCAGGTCGGGCTTGAGGCTGTTGGCGAGATTTACCGCGTCCTGGATGTGGGGCAGCCTGGTGAACGGGTGGAGATGGAAATCGCTCAGCACGGCGATGCGCAGACCTTCCCAGGAAGGGGCTAGCCCGGGCAGTTTGGCAGTGATGCGCTCAAGGGTGAGGCGCTGTGGTTCGACGAGCGTGCTGTAGCCGCCCAGGGCGGCGGCCAGGCCAGTCAGGAAACGGCGACGGGTGATTTTCACGGCGGGATTGGCGAGGCGGAGCGCTGGAAGGGTGTCGCAGAAAGGGGCTGAGGTCAAGGCGGGGCGTGGCAGGGTGTGGCGGCCAAGGAGGCGTGGTTGGCAAACCTCGATCGGTTTTGACGACGGCTCTTCTACGATGCGGCCACTGGTTTCCGCGGTCGCTGGGCGCGCTGGAACTCCATGCCTCTGCGGCGCGCGAGGGTTAGTTCCGCGGCGGGTTTGAGGGGGGCTTCGTTTCTTCGTTTCTTCGTGTAAGTCTTTTATCCCCTTCGTGTGAATCGATAGGATTCAGGACGACGGAGAAAATCTCACACGAAAGCACGAAGCTCACCCGAAGACCTTCCGAAAGGAAGCTGCAGTTGCGGCGGATGGGCATTTCCATCACAGGGCACGACGTGGCGGTCTGCCTTCCAATGCTCGAGTTTTAAAATTGTCCAACGGCGAGTTTCCAACTTCGCGCGGGTTGGAGAAACGCGGGGCGGGAAATCGCGTCGCGTCTACGAAGGATCACGTTCACATCCGCAAACCGGATCTCATTGGATTTATTTACTCGAGCTGCGGACGGACGGTTTCCCCTCCCCGCCACAGCTCCGACACACCGCGCGAGGTTGCAAACCTCGCCTACTTTGGGGCGTCGCTTTCTTCCACGGGGGTGCGGCGGGGCAGCGCGAGGAGCAGTGCCAGTCCGAGGACGGGCCAAAGGATCTCGGAGAGAAGCGTGAGCGGCATGTAGAGATCGATGTAGCGTTGAATTTCCAGGGCCTGCGCAATCGATGAGCTGAGGGCGCTGAGACTGGCGGCGCCGATGGCCCAGACAGCCACGCAGAGGGCTGGGGCCATTTTCCGCCAATCCACATTGCGCCGCCATTTCGGAGTGAGCGCAGCTCCAGCGCAGATCCCGATGGGGACAAAGACCGCCCAGAGAAAGGCGCGACGCAAATACTCGAAAACGATGGAATCATGCAGGCTCACGCCGTAGCGATAGGCGTCCGGCCAGTCTCCCTCGATTTGCGGTCGTGCTTTCGCCAAGGAATTCTGCAGCCGATCAGTTATAAGTTCCGGCAACCAGCCCGGCGCCGGTGAAATGAAGCGTTGGGAACGATCCATGGCCTCGATAATCTGATCGCGCCGGATAAAAGCGGGCCCAATGTCAAAATTGGCGTACGTGCCGTAAGGCCGCAGGAAGTAGTTGGAAAACTGGACCGCGACCTTCTTCACATAGGTCATGGGTTCGCGCCGCAGGGCCGAGAAGAAGAGCTCCCGGCAGAGGCCGATCCGCTCCTCGCGCGGGAGCGCGCCGAAGGCTTCGGCCTGCTTCAGGCGCACGTAGAGAATCCAATCGGCGTCATAGCCAAGCTTCACATAGACGCCCGGCCCGACTTCCTTGGCGCGGGCCAGGGCGTCGTCGATGACGCGTTCCAGGTCTTCCAAGGCTGCGCGGCGTGAGTCATCGGCATGCGCGTCGAGCCGCCGTGCGATCTCGCGCCGGATCATCGGCGCATGCCAGCAGAATAACACTTTCGAGCGCATCTCCAGGCCGGCCGATCGACCCGGCGGAGTGAGATGGAGCTGCAAGCCGAGAGCGGCCGCACTCACGAGCGCAAAGATCCCGACCCCGATCAATCCACCGCGCAGGGCGCCGCGCCACGTTCCCGTGCGACAGGCGTCGATAACGATCAGCGGCAGTGGAGTTAGGGCCACGGCGAGACCCCAGTTTGGCTTGGTGAAACACATCATCCACGTGGTCACACAGAGCGCCGTGTATAGAAGGAGGACCTTGAAACGAGCCATCTTCTGCGCCGTCATGAACCAGATGAGCACGACCGCCACGCCCAGATAAAATGCGGCCCAACCTTCCGGGAGCACCGCCCATTCGCGTTCGACAATATTTTCGTTGTGAGCAAAGGCCGCCGCCGCCGCAACGCCCAGCGCCGTCGAAAGGAAGCGCAACCCTGGCTGCGCGAAAAGCCAGCCGCCAACCTGAGACATGATTCCGCCCAACATTACCACGACGGCAAACGTCGCCCACTTTTGCAGCTCAATGATCGCGCTCAGATCGTTTGCGCCCCACAGCGCCAACCCATAAATGAGCGGACACCCAAATGGACGATCCGCGGTGGCATAGAGCGCGCCGCCGTTCGCAAATTGCACCGCCGGCTTCAGATACTCGGGAGTATCGTCGCCAATGGCGGGGAAGGAAAAATCCGACCGATAACCTCGCGCCACGATGAAAATCATGATCAGCGCATATCCCAAGTAGCCATTCAGCGCGCAAAAACGATGAGAAATGGCCCCAAGCGGGGCATCTGGCCGGCGCGACAGATACCAAGAAAAACCAATAACTCCGCCGGCCAGCAACCAGACCACGAACTCCGGGGCCAGCCATGGCAATTGCACACGGATCATCTCCGAGCCGGCGCCCGCCGGAGCGCCGATTTCATCGGGAAATCGCACATAAATGTTTCTCCGGCGGACGGTGAAACCGGGGGCCGTCGTGCTCTGAAGATGCTGCAGCGAAGTCCGGACGTGCAGAGGTTGCCCTCGCGCCTCGACGCGCAGGAAGGCCGTATTCCAAGGCTCGCCCTCGCGATCGGAACGGAGGCGGAATTGTCGGATGCCCGGGATTTCATGCTCGGCGGAAACGGGCTTGAGGGTAACCCAACGCTTCACCGGCCAGCCAAGGAATTGCTGGCCCAGCAGCAGCACGAGCAAGAGGGCGGCGGCCAGCCAAAGCTGTCCCAGCGCCGAAAGGCTGCGCCACCACGCGAGCCAGCCCGCACGGGAAGGGCGCGTGTTGTCAGGGCTGGAGCTTTCGCTCATTGCGGCGAGGGAGATAGGAGCCGGGGCGGAAGGTGTCAAACCCATTCCCCCTTTTCACCACCGCAGGGGATTCTGCCGGTCGCGGTCGAAATTTTCCCTGTCTACACATGCCGCGCAAAGTGTTCGCGCGCCGCGATACCTTCCACGATGAACCAGGAAACCACCATCTCCCGCGAAAAATTGATCGAGTTGCTCAACGAGGATCTCTCCCGCGAATACCAAGCCATTATTGCCTACGTCATTTACAGCCAGACGATCAAGGGCGCGGCCTACAATCACATCGCCCAGGAACTGGAAGTCCACGCCGGCGAGGAACTCGCCCACGCCCTGGAGATCGCCCGCCAGATCGACTACCTCAACGGCACGCCCACGAATCAGCCGAAGGAAGTAAAGATGTCGGACAAAGCCGAGGATATGCTGCGCTTTGATCTGGAAAACGAAAAGACGACGATCGCCAATTATCGCCAGCGCATCCGACAGGCTGATGCCCTCGGAGAGTTTGCCTTGGGAGAGGCGCTGCGGAAGATTATTGCCCAAGAGCAGGAACATCTCACGGATCTCGCGGACGCGCTGGGCATCGATACGCCAAAGATCGACGGGTAACTCCAGACTCGCCTTCACTTTCAGCCTGAGCTAACGCTCGGGAATATGTGGCAGAACGTCGACATTTCGCTGGCGTTCATCGCCGAGGTGGCGCTCATTTACGGCGGCGTATGGGTAGCCGTACGTCTGGCGAAGAAATGGGCTAAGAATCCTGCTTTGCGAGTGCTGCTGGCCGTTGCGTTGAGCGTCGTCTTTTCGGGCATTTTGCTGACCGCCGCCGCCGCCGGATGCACGGCGTTCACTTCGCGCTCGAATGGCGGGAGCTTTCACACGCGCTGAGGACCAAAACTCCGTTTCGAATGGAGGGGGGGCCGCGGGTGGTGATCGACGTGGCGAAACGTTGTGCCTTTGGGGCAAAATCTGGAAACGCAATATCGTATTCGAGCGAATCTCAATTGAACCAACGCCCGGTGCGCACCCGCAGACACGCCCGCCTGCGAAACGGAGTTTCGCTCCTCAGCGCGTGACGAATCGGAGATTCGTCACGAGCGCACACGTGAGTTAGCGCTCATGGAGCTTTGTCTCGGGCGCGTTCACGCGCTTCCAACACCCAGAGTTGCCACCCATTTGAAGCTGCCTATTTAGACTCGCTTTCCCGGTGACGGGAACTCAACGTTGGCAACATGCCGGAGAACGTCATCTTCACCCTCTCGATCCTCCTCGGCGTGGCGCTCGTTTGCGGCTCGATATGGGCGGCTATTCGCCTGTCCAAAAAGTGGGCGAAGGATCCGGCCGTCCAAGTGCTGTTGGCCATTGTCATGAGCGCGGTCTTTTCCGTCATTATGCTGGTCGGCGTGGTGGCCGGATGCGCCGCAGTCTTATTCTCGAACGGCAACGGCTTTCATTGACGGGAATCTGCGCAAGCTTCCGGTTCGCCTTTCCCTCCACCCGGGCACTCCAGGCTCGCTTTCCGGGCTGCCTGGGCGCATGATAGGCAAATAATGATGGAGGTAGTCCTTCCCCTCTCGCTCTTCCTTGCCATAGCGCTTGTTGCCGGCTCGATCCAGGCGGCCGTCTGGCTGGCGAAGAAGTCGGCAAAAGATCCGACTTCGCAGGTGCTGCTGGCTTCGATCCTGAGCGGAGTCTTTTCAGGAATCGTGCTGTTTGGCCTCTGGGCTGGAGGAAGAGCGCTGAAAAATTCGCTGCTTGTCGCAGCGTCTATATTCTTCTTCTGGATTGCTGCGGCAGCGCTTTTCGTCGGCGCTTGGTGGACAGCGTGTCGCCTGGCTGAAATCTGGGCAAAGAATCCAGGTTGGCATGTGTTGCTGGGATTCGTGCTCGGGCTGATATTTTCAGCCATCGTTGTAGGCGGAGCCTATGCAGGATGCGGCGCAGCCATGAATTTCAAATAAAAATGTCGCAGGATCAATTCTATGGAGCTTTGGCGCTGATCTGGATTGGCGCGTTTGCGCTCATTGCCGCTTTTTGGTGGACAGCATCCCAACTGGCTAAATGTTGGGTCAAAGATCCTGATCTGCGAGTGATACTGGTATTTATACTTGGCTTGATTTTCTCGGTTATCGCTTTGAGCGCCGCTTTTGTCGGATGCTCTTCATTCCTGGTTTCGGGCAAGTTGATCCCTTGAAGTTCAATTTATCCGCTTCTTGCAACCTCGCCAGCTCAACTTACATGAAACCGGCTCACGGCAGCAGACGCCGGGCGCCAGCTTCAATTGGCAACATTGGCGAACTCAGGCCTGGTCCCTGTTCGCAACGGGGCCACGAGATTAATCGGGCGTAGGCCCAAACTAATTCGCCATTCCCGGAGGAGGATTTCGCGCTCGCGTTGCCTTCTGGATCGCCCACACTAAGCGGCAGATGTCGGACGCCAGCTTTAATTTTTTCTTAACGGCGCTTGGCGTCTGCGAATTGCTCGTTCTGACCTTCTCGATATGGGGGGCCACTCGCTTGGCGAAGAGCTTGGTAAAAAACCCCATTGCGCGGCTGCTCCTTGGCGTGGTTTTCAGCGTCGTATGTTTCGCACTCCTGTCCGTTGGGATTGTATTCGCCGGATGCGCCGCATTAAGCAATTTTCATTGATTCATCGTTCATCCCATTCAGCCCATGCACCTGGCGTCCAGTGAAACCTTACTGAAACGGACGACGTCGCGTTGTCCACAATGCTCCCGTCCGTGCCCGGCAGAGGTCTGGAAAAAAGGCGCGGCCGGCCGGGAGAGCGTCTGGCTTTCGCGTGTTTGTCCGGAGCATGGCGAAGCCGAAGCGTGCATCTCCACGGATGCACGCTTTTACTGGGTGGCACAGGGTGATCCAGCCAACCAATGCTGCGGAGGCGGCGCCTGCTCGGCCGCGGATGGCGCGATCCGCGGCGTCCTGGGACGGAACGCTGCGCCGACGGCGGCGTCGCCAGATTCCAGTGCAAGCCCGATCGAACGCCTTTCGACCTGCCTGGCGCTGATCGAGATCGTGACCTCGTGTAATCTCGCCTGCCCGACCTGCTATGCCGACTCTCCACAACACACGCACGTTGACGCCGCGCCGCTGGAAGATTTGCAGCGGCGCATTCAAAGTGTGATCGACCGCAAGGGCGGCATCGAAATCCTCCAGCTCTCCGGCGGCGAACCAACACTGCACCCGCAGTTTTTCGAGCTGCTCGCCTGGTGTCATGCGCACCCGGGCGTCGACTACGTCCTGCTCAATACCAACGGCGTCCGCATTGCGCACGACCCTGCCTTCGCGGCTGAGTTGGGCCGCGTTTTTCAGCGCGGGCATTTCCAGCTCTATCTGCAATTCGACGGCGTTCAGGACGATGCCCAGCGCGCTTTGCGAGGGGCCGATCTGCGCGCCACCCGGGAACGCGCGATTCGCGCCTGCGCGGCGCTGGAGATTCCCGTGACCCTGGCGATGACCGTGCTGCCGGAAAACCTCGGCCATTTGTGGAAGGCCGTGGAATTCGGCCTGGAGTGGCCAAACATTCGCGGCATTTCCTTCCAGCCGATGTTTCGCAGCGGACGCGCGCCAGTCCGCCCGGCAACGCCGCTCAATACGGCCGACATCATTCTCGCGGTGGTCGAGCAATCCGCCGGCGCCCTGAGCTACGACGATTTCACCCCGCTGCCCTGCGGCGATCCGAATTGCGCGACCATCGGCTACCTGCTGAAAACCGAAGCGGGGTTGCGCTCCATTTCCGAATTCGTCGATTTCGCGCAGATCCAGGGCTTTTTGCGGGACCGCATTCGCTACTCACTCGAAGATCTCGCGCAGTGCGGCTGCGAAAGCGAACCGCTGGGCCGGCTCTTGCACGAGCTGGAACTCGATGCCACGCACACCTTCCGGCTTTTTATCAAGCCCTTCATGGACGCATGGAGTTGGGATCAGGATCGCATCGATCGCTGTTGCACCCATGTGATCCTGCCCGACGGGAAGCTGGATTCCTTTTGCCGGCACTACGCCGGCCTCTCGGGAAAATGAACGCCGCGATTTTGCCTCCAGCGGCGCCGTGGTCGGAAGTGACTCGCGGCGCGGTTGCGTCCCCTTACCCGCTCTTGTTACTCGCGGGCATCGGAGTGAGTCTCACGATGTGGACCCGCCTGGCCCGGCGAGACTCCCGGCTGCTCGTGATCTATTTCACGGCGCTCATCGGCGCCTTCCTGGGAGCCAAGGCGGTCTATCTCGCGGCGGAAGGCTGGCTGTTCTGGGACAATCCCCATCGGTGGCTCATCTGGGCCACAGGCAAGAGCATCCTCGGCGCTTTGCCGGGAGGCTATCTGGGCGTGGAAATCGCCAAGCGGACACTGGACTACCCGAGCGCTACCGGCGATTTCTTTGCTCTCGTGGCACCGGTCGGCATCCTCTTCGGCCGGGTCGGCTGCCTTCTGCATGGCTGCTGCCTGGGCCGGGAATGCGAGCCCGCGTGGTGGACCCTGCGGGACTCGCTGGGCATCGATCGCTGGCCGGCCGTGCCGGTGGAGATGGCCTTCAACGTCCTGGCCTTGAGCGGGGCGCTGCTGCTCCGCCGGCGCGGGTGGCTGCCGCAGCAGCATTTTCACCTCTATCTCATCGCGTACGGAGTTTTTCGCTTTTTCCATGAATGGATGCGGGCCACGCCACGTCTGAAAGTCGGCTTCACCGGCTACCATGCCGCCGCCCTGCTCGTTGCCGCTCTTGGCGTCGCCGGTTTTCTCCGGCGGCGCGGTGGCGCCGGGCGCGCGGCATGCTAATGTGCCGCGAATCCCTTTGTCCGTAATTTTACACCCGATGTTGCTCAGATTTTTTCGGGAAAGCTGGCTGATTTTCACCACATTGATCGTTGTCGGCGCGCCCGCCCGGGCGGCGATGGGCGGGTCGGAATTTGCCGCCGTCCTGGAAGCCATCCGCAAGGCCAATCACCTGCCCGCGCTCGCCGCCGCGGCTTTTTCCAACGGCCAGATCGTCGAGGTCGGGGCTGTGGGATTGCGCAAATCCGGTGATGACGTGACGGTGGCCGAGGACGACGAGTGGCAAATCGGCTCCTGCACGAAATCGATGACATCCACGGTCGCCGCGATGCTCATCGAGCAGGGCTACATCGATTGGCAAACGACGGTCGGCGAAGTCTTTCCCGAGTGGGCGGACATCATGGACAACAGCTGGCAGGACGTGACGCTCTACGAATTGCTCACTCACCGGGCAGGGGCGCCGGCGCATCCGCCGGACGACGCCTGGATTCGCGCTTGGGCGCAACAGGGCACGCCGCAGGAGCAGCGCCGGGAATTTGTCCTCAAGCTAGTGGCCCAGCCGATCGAGCACCCGCGCGGCAGCAAATTTGTGTATTCAAACCAGGGCTATGCCATTGCCGGGGCCATGCTGGAGCGCCGCACCGGCCGGGCCTGGGAAGAGCTCATGGCTTCGCTGCTTTTTTCTCCGCTGAAGATGGGCACCGCGGGCTTTGGCGCGCCGGGGACAGGCGATGAAGTCGACCAACCGTGGGGGCATGCCGGCAGCGTGCGGCGGCCGGAGCCGATCCCGCCCGGACCGGGCGCGGATAATCCGCCGGCCATCGGCCCGGCGGGGACGGTCCACTGTTCCATTGCCGATCTGGCGCGGTATGCGGGATTCCATGCGAGCATGGGCGCGACGGTTCCGGGGCTGCTGAGCCGAGTGGGATTTGAGGAATTGCACGCCCGGGCGCCGGGCGAACAGTATGGCTGCGGTTGGTGTGTGGAGCCGCGGCGCTGGGGCGGCGGCGACGTCTACTACCACACGGGGTCGAATTCCATGTGGTACTGCTCGATGTGGGTGGCCCCGGAGAAGAACGTCGCGTTTGTGGCGGCGACGAATTGCGACTCGGATTTTGCGGACGAGGGGTGTGACCAGGCGATCAAGGCGATGTTGCGCCGGGTGCTTGGGACGACGGATGGGGACGAGTGAGGCTGGGGCGGGCCTGTGTAGCGGGGACGCAACCCCGTTGGGGCAGGCTACTTTTTGACCGGTTACCCAAGGTAGCCTGTGTCGAACACGGACAACCTTGGGCTGAGGGACGGACCCCCGTTGGGGCACGGGAGCACCGCCGGGCGCAGACGAGGTTTTCAACATCGCCGGGCGCATCAAAGGCGCGCACGTGCACCTTTGGCGCGCTCTGGAGTTTGGTCGATTTGCATGCACTCCGAGCGCTTGCTCCCCAACAGGCCGCTCCGCGGCCCGGCGCCTTTGGCGCGCCCGGGGTAACATCTCTCGCGTAGCGTTGGGCGCAGCGCGAAGGCCACGCTGGTGAGCGCCAGGGATGGCGCCCCTCCCTGGGCTTCGCTTGCGAGCGGACGCTGGCCGAAACGAAACTTCAGAGACGAGGTTTTCAATCTCGCCGGAGCTTCGCACGAGCGCATCCCTCAGTTGCGGGATCCGCTGCGCGAGGAATACCTAAGTTGCACCGCATTCAGATGCGGTCGCGCGTTTTTTGCCCCGCTTACGGGTCGATCTCGACTGGGGCGCCGACTTCGATGTTCCGGAAGAAAGCCTGGGCCATGAAGCCGGGCATGCGGATGCAGCCGTGGGAGGCGGGGTAGCCGGGCAGGAAGCCTTCGTGCATGCCGACGCCGCCGGTGATGCGCATGAAAAAGGGCATCCGTGCTCCGTCGTACTTGGCGCCCTTCGGCATCGGGTCCTTGTCGCGGTCGATCTCCTTTTGGATCGGGTTGCCGCTCGAGTCGACGTAGTCGCCGAAACGGGAGGACACGTGGTCCTTGTCTTTCTGCGTGATCTTGAAATGGCCCGTCGGCGTGTCGAACCCTTCGCGGCCGGTCGAAATAACCGATACCCCGACGAGGTCGCTGCCCTTGTAGAAATAGGCGCGCTGTTCGCTAAGGCCGATGCGGACGTGGGGCGAACCGGAGATTCCATCTCCGTCCCAGTAGCTCACATTGTCGAAGTTTGCCCGCTTTTCCGCTGGCCCCGAAGAGTGGTAGCCTCCCAGGTAGGTCGTGTCGTCGCTGTAGCGGGGATCGCGAGAGCCACAGGCCGAAAGCAAAAGAGCTGCGAGGAGCGTGCTGCCAAGAATGCGAATCATCGTATATCGGTGCAAATAGTCTCTATGAAGGCTCAGTATAGCCGCTGGGTCAAGCGGCTGTCATCGAATGTCGGACACATTCGTACTGGCGGCGACGGATTTTGCATAGCTTCCGGCATGCCAGCGGATCTTCAAGAGCAACATTCCGGCGAGGTTCGCCCATTGCAGCCCTGGCGCGCCTCTGCTATATGAGGCCCACTTTTTCCCGGAAAAAAATCAGGAACGCCTCCATGCCCACCTACGAGTACCAGTGCGACAAGTGCAAAAAGACCTTTGAATTCTTCCAGTCCATGAAGGACGACCCGGTGAAGACGTGCCCGAAAGAACAGTGCCGGATGAAGACCTGGGGCAAGGGCAAGGTCAAACGCCTCCTCGGCACGGGCGCCGGATTGATTTTTAAAGGCTCCGGATTTTACATTACGGACTACCGGAGCGAGGGTTATAAGAGCGCCGCGAGCAAAGACTCGGGTTCTGGCGAATCCGCCGCGCCGAAAGAAGCCAAAAAGGCCGAGAAAGCCGACAAACCTGCCGGCAAAGCCTCGGATAAACCCAAGGGAACCTCCAAAAAAGAATAAATGCCCTCAGAAGCCCCCGCTCCCACGTTGCCCTGCAGCCAGTGCAACTACGTCAACGAGCCTGAACGCGTTTACTGCCACAACTGTGGCGCCAAGCTGGACCGTTCCGTTCTGCCCAAGGAGGAGCAGATCCGCCGCGAATCTCCGGACAAAGCCCGCAAGCGCATCCAGCGGATGACGAATCCGAAGGCGAACGTCGCCCTGCGCGAGGCGAAGGCCTTCGCCCAGGTGATGATCTGGTCGATCCTTGTGGCGGTGATCATCCAAGCGGTGCGGCCGCCGGACGGCTTGCCGTCCGTGCAGAAGAATGCCCTGCCCCGCCTCATTTCCTCCGATATCTCCGATGCCCTCGAAGCGCCTCAGCCGCGGACGATAACGCTGACGGAGCCGGAAATTAATACCTACCTCAAAAGCTCGATCCACGAGGCAAAGGACGCGAATTTCCTGGCGTCGGTGATCGAATTCGAGCGCGCCTACGTGCATCTCACGCCGGGCGTCTGCAACATCGGCATGGAGAAGAACCTTTGGGGGTTGCCGCTTTTCTTTAGCACCGCCTACAAGCTGGACGTGGTGAACGGGGCCTTTGTCGCGACGAACATCGGAGGCAGCTTCGGTCGCCTGCCCATCCACCCGGCGCTCATGAGCGGCTTCTCGTACGCCTTTCAAGGCCTCTGGAATGCCTTCCACCGCGATCAGGAGAACATGAAGAAGATGCAAAGCGTGATTGTGGAGCAAGGCCGCATCACTCTCGTGACCAAAGGCGCCGGCAAGCACTGAGTCCGGCTGCCGCCCCCCGCCACTGCCCCCGAATGAACCCCTGGCGCATCGTTTTCGTCCTGCTTGTCGCTGCCGTGGCAGCCCAGGCTGGAGCTCCACCCATCGAATTGAAGGAGCGGACCGTGAGCCGTTCCTGGCAATTTGTCGTGTATTCACCAGACCCAGCGGTGCGATCGCGGGTCGCCGGCTTTGCCGACGATTTGCGCAGCGATATCTATGGAGTCCTGGGTATGGACGCGCCCAAGGGCAACTCCAACATCGTCATCTCGTTGAAACCGGCCTCGACGGCTGCCCCCGATCGACGGCCCCTGAATTTCGAGGTCTCGGAAATCGAAGGCGGAACATTCAAGATCGAGATCGATCTGCTCATCGGGGAAAATCCCGCCGAACTCGATCTGCCGAAGCAGATCGTCCGCGCCGTCCTGATCGAGTACGCCTACCATCAGAAGCCGACGGCGATTCGCGCGGGTGTGGCTTTTGCCGAGCCGCCGTGGTGGCTCGTCGAGGGCATGATCCAGGTTCTGCGAAAGAAGGAGAGCGGTCCCGATGCCGATCTGTTCAAGCGCATCATTGACGTCAATAAACTGCCGTCGCTGGCGAAATTCCTCGCTCCGCGGCCGCCGATGTCCGCCGGGGCCACTGTCGAATCGATCGATAAAGCCTGCGCCATGTGCTTCGTGCAGCTGCTCATCGATCAATCCAGCGGCCGCGCAGACCTCGCGCGCTACATCCAGCATCTGCCGGATGCGCGCACCGATGAAGTCCCAGCCCTGCTGCGCGATTTTCCAAGCCTGGTCAACGAGCAGAACATGGAAAAATGGTGGACCCTGAACCTTGCGCGATTTTCCGCCGCCGACCGGTACCAAGGGCTCTCGCCGGAAGAAACCGACGCGCAACTGGCCCAACTTCTGCAATTCGAAATTCCCACGGGCAAGGGCAATGACAAGAAAACCTTTGGGATCGCCGACTTTGACGAATACCTGAAGCTGCCGGCAAGCAAAGCCGCCCTCGAGGCGAGTCACAGCGGGCTGGTGGCCCTCAGCTCGCAGGCCAGCGCACTTTATCGCACCGTCATCGCCGACTACGATCAGGCGTTGGCGCTCATCTCCCACGGAAAGACTCACGGAGTGAAAGACCGGATCACCCGCGCCAATCGCTACCGGGAGACCGTCCTCCGGCGAAACTCGGAGATCGCCGATTACCTCAATTGGTACGAGGCGACGCAGTCGACCACGCGCAGCGATGCCTTCGACGAATACCTCAAGGCAGCCAATGACCTCGCGACTCCACTCAAGCGGGACGATCCCATCTCGCAGTATCTCGACGAGATCGAAGGGGAGCTCTAGAGAGTCAGCGAAATCAGAGAATTCCCCCGCCCTGTTTCAGCTTTTCCATGCAGGCTGGGCAGATGCTGTGAGAAAAGTCGGTGCCCGTCTCACTGTAGATGTACTCCTCGATCTGGTGCCAGTAGTCCTGGTCGTCACGCACGCTCTTACAGTACATGCAGATGGGCAGCAGCCGTTTTAACTGCCGCACTTCGGTGAGTGCTTTTTCGAGTTCATCCACGCGCCCGGCGAGTTGCCGCTCCAGATCAACGACCCTCTGGCCCACCTTGAGGCGGGCGCGGAGTTCATCGGGATCAAAAGGCTTGATGACGTAGTCGTCGGCCCCGGCTTCCAGGCCGGCGGCGATTTCCTCCTTATGACTCTTCGCAGTCAGCAGCACGAGATAGATGTAAGGCCGGCCGGAATTGGCGCGGACCTGCTTGCACACGTCCAAGCCATCCATCCGCGGCATCATCCAGTCGATGATGGCCAACGGCGGAGCAGCCTCGGACTCCAGCACCCGGACCGCGGCTTCCCCGTCCTCGGCAGTCGTGACTTCAAAACCCCAGTTCGTGAGATTTCGCTCCAAGAGATGACGAGAGACATAGTGGTCCTCAGCGATGAGGATGCGGTTGGAGTCGGAACTCATTTGGTGCAATTCGGAATGCCTCACACCAAGATTATCGCGAGTTGAGGTTCGGTCGAGCGCATTAATTTTATTATCTTTTACGCTCGAATATTCGCTCCCAGACGCGCTCGATTTGCGCTTTGTTTCGTTTCTCCTTTTTGCGTTCGTCTCACTCCTCTTGATGAAAGTCTCCGATCTTCGCGGCATCCTCCAATACGTCCCACGCTTCCGTGAGAAGATATTCGTGATTGCCCTGGACGGGGAAATCATTGGCGGCCCGAACTTCAACAACCTCCTCCTCGACCTCGCGGTGCTTCGCTCCCTGAGCATCAAGGTCATCTTCGTCCACGGCGCGGGCGCGCAAATCACGCAGCTCGCCGCCGAGCGCAGTGTCCCGATCACGAATGCCGACGGCACAGGCATCACCGACGAAACGACGCTGAGGATGAGCGTCGAGGCGGCGACGAATGTCATGCACGAGGTCATGCAGGGGCTCACGTCGGTGGATCTCCGCGCTGCATATGCCAACGTCATCATCGCCCACCCGGCAGGAATTCTGGGGGGCGTGGATTACCAGAATACCGGGAAGGTCGAGCGAGTGGATACCCGAGCGCTCCATCTTTTCCTCAATGAGGGCATCATCCCGGTGATCCCACCCATGGGTTTCGACGGGGAGGGTCGCACTTTCCGGGTCAATTCGGACAGCATCGCCCTGGAAGTCGCCGAAGCCATGGGGGCAATGAAGATCATCTTCCTCTCCTCGCCGGGAGTCCTCGTGCTCGGCGACCGGCTCATTCGCCAGCTTTCGATCAGTGAGACGGATGAGATTACGAAAAAGCGCCGAGCCCAGGTGGAGGCGCCGCTTCTCTCGAAGCTGGAGCATGCCGCCCGGGCCTGCCGCAGCGGCGTGGCGCGGGTCCATCTCCTCGATGGCACGCTGAACGAAGCCCTGCTCACCGAGATCTTCTCGCATGACGGCATCGGCACCATGGTTTACTCCAACGAGTACCAGCAAATCCGCCGCGTCCTGAAGAAGGACATCCGCTCGGTGCTCACCCTCATCCGGCAATCGGTCGAAAGCACCGAACTGGTCAAGCGCAGCCGCAACGACATCCTCGCGCACCTCGAGGACTATTGGATGCTGGAAATCGACCGCAATCTTGTCGGCTGCGTCGCCCTGCACGTCTATCCCGAGCAGAGCAAGGCCGAGCTCGCCTGTCTCTACGTGGCCAAAGCCTTCGAGGGTCAGGGCCACGGGCGAAAGCTCATGACCTTTGCCGAGCAGTTGGCGGCGGAAAAGGGCATGAAATACATCTACGCCCTGTCGACCCAGACCTTCTCTTATTTCCAGCAAAAGGGCGGCTACTCCGAAGTCACGCCGGACGACTTGCCTCCCGAGCGGCGGAAAAAATGGGAAGCGAGCGGGAGAAATTCCAAGGTCCTGCAAAAGGCCACTGTTCCGCCCGAAGCCGCCGAACCTTCGCGCGTCGGTTGAGCGCAGCGCCACATTTACGCATTCGGCTCCCTCCATGAACACTTCCCTTCTCCTCGACGCCTTCGTCGTGCTGGCCTACTTCGTCGTGGTGATTTCCATCGGCCTGCACAAGGGTCGCGGCGATCGGTCCATGGAGGGTTTTGCCGTGGGCAATCGCAGCATCCCCTGGTGGGCGGTACTCGCCTCGATCCTCGCGGCGGAAATCAGCGCCGCCACCTTTCTCGGCGCGCCGGGCGAGGGCTACGAGAAGCGCAACTTCACCTACGCGCAGCTGGCCATCGGCACGATCCTGGCGCGCATCATCATCGCGGGGATCTTCATCAAGCCGTACTACGACTATCGCGTCGTCTCCATCTACGAGTACCTGCTCATTCGCTTCGGTGTGCGGACGAAAAATGCCGCTTCGGCCGTTTTCCTCATCACGCGCGCCCTGGCGAGCGGGACGCGACTCTACGTCGCCGCCATCGTCTTCGTGCTCGGGTGGGAAATGCTGAGCGGGAGACCGCTCACGCTCTCGCAACAGGTCTGGATCTACGTGGCCTCGCTCACGATCATCACCGCGCTGACGGCGCTTTACACAGCGCTCGGCGGCATCAAGGCGGTGGTCTGGACGGACCTCATCCAGGCCTCGATCATGTTTGGCTCGCTGGCTTTTGCCATCTGGACGCTACTCCGGCAGATTCCCGGCGGCTGGTCCGGAGTGCACGCCACGCTGTCCGGGCCTGGAGATTTTGCCTTTTTCGACTCTGGCGTGACCCCGGGCGCGGGTTTCTGGCAGAATGCGCGCTCGATCCTGGAAAGTGAATACACCATCGGCGCGGCGCTCATCGGCTCGACCTTTACCACCATGGCCACTCATGGAACGGACCAGGACATGGTGCAGCGCATGCTCACGGCGAAGGATCACAAGCGCAGCCGCCTTTCGCTGATCCTCTCCGGCTTCGCCGATCTGCCGCTCAGTTTCTGCTTCCTGTTCGTGGGGATCCTCCTTTGGGTTCACTATAAGGAGGCAGGAAAGGAAGCGCCCTTCGCCTTTTTCATTGTCCATGAGCTGCCCGCCGGCATGCGCGGACTGCTCGTGGCCGGCATCTTTGCCACCGCCATGGGTTCCCTCTCGACGGCGCTCAATGCGCTCGCGACCTCTTTCACCGAGGACTGGTATCTTCCGTACATCCACCCGGGGGCGGATGATGCTCGCGTGGTCCGCGCGGCCCGCTGGAGCACGGTCGTCTTTTCGCTCATCCTCATCGTCATTGGCTCGCTCACTGCTTACGCAAAGATCGTGCTCCACGCGCGCATCATCCCGATCGTTCTCGGAATCTTCGGCTATACCTACGGCTCGCTGCTCGGCGTCTTCCTCGTCGGGCTGCTCACTCGCCGCCGAGGCAGCGAAGCGGGCAACCTCGCCGCGATGGTCGTCGGCTTCATCGTGGTGGCGCTTCTGAGCGGCCTGCACAACGACCTGTGGTCGCTCTTTCATGGCGAGATGACGGTGCTGTGGAAACCGGCCTGGCTGCCCCAAATCGAATTTCCCTGGCGCGTCGCTTTTGGCTGCGTCGCCACCTTCGCCGTGGCCATTTGCTTCCGTACCCCGGAGGCGCAGTACACTGCCGCGCAGCGCCGGCTCGCCAAGTCTCTTGCCCAAGAAAAATAGCTAGACAAGGGGCGTGAAATAACATTGGCGGGACGTTCGTGGAAATTCTCCGCGAACGTGGAAAAAAGTTGCGCGACGGGTCCTTTTTCCTTGCTCCGAGGCCACATGCCTCCTAACCTCCAGCCCCCGCGCCGGGAACGTAGAAATCCCCTGTGAATAACTTGTGAGTAATGAGCCAATCAAATCGAAATGCGACAACTTTGCGTCTGGGTCAGCGACTTTTCGCCAGCCCCGGCTCAACGCGCCTGTCCGCATCGGCGTTCCACGCCGCGATTGCGCTGAAAGCTTGTATTCATGAGGGTTCCAAACTCCCGACGGCGGCTTGCGGACTTTGCGTTCCGCAGCGTTGACGCACCTTTTTTTCTCCCTTCGTGGCAATTTCATGGCGTTTTCGCGCCCTTTCCCTTTCAATCTGAATAACCGTGGATATCGACTCCCCACTCCTAAATCTGACCCGCGTCTGGGACGCCATTGCACGAGAAATCCGCGGCGCCGTGAGCCCGGATACCTTCCAGCGCTGGTTCCAAGAAATCGGCCTCGCCGGACTGGAGGGAAACCAACTCACTATTTCGGTTCCCAACAAGATCTATCAGTATTTCATCGAGGATAACTATCTCTCGCTCCTCAAGTCGGCCACGACGCTCACTCTAGGCAGTCCCCACGAAATGCATTTCGTGGTCGCCGCCGGCAATGGGACTGCAAATGGCGCCGCAGCCGCGGCGCAGAAAGAAGTGAACGACTCGGACGAAGAGCCGGCGGAGTCTGCACCCAAATCGACGGCGGCAGTCTCGGTGGAACGCGAAGAAAAGAAGCCGGCCAACGGCTCCTCGGCCGTCGAGACCGGGATGAATCCGCGGAACACGTTCGCGACCTTCGTCGTGGGAGCGAACAATCAGTTTGCCCACGCCGCATGTCACAGCGTCGGCCAGGCGCCGGCGCGCACGTACAATCCGCTCTTCATCTACGGCGGCGTCGGCTTGGGCAAGACCCACCTTATGCACGCCATCGGGCATGAGGTCATGAACCGCAAGAAAGCCGTGCGCGTGCTCTACCTCACCAGTGAGCGGTTCACGAATGAATTCATCGACGCGATCCAGAACGGCTCGCTCGTGAAATTCCGCAACCGGTATCGCAAGGCGGACGTCCTGCTCATCGACGACATCCAGTTCCTCGCCGGCAAGGAACGCTCCCAGGAGGAGTTCTTTCACACCTTTAACGCGCTTTTCGACGGGCATAAGCAGATCGTGCTTTCCAGCGATCGGCCGCCATCGGAAATCCAAAGCCTGGAGACGCGACTCGTGTCGCGCTTCGAATGGGGTCTCACCGCGGAATTGCTCCCGCCGGATTCCGAGACCCGCGTGGCCATTCTGCAAAAGAAGGCCGCCATCATGGATGTGCAGATCAGCCGCGACATCCTGGAATTTCTCGCGGAGCGCATCCGGACCAACGTGCGCCGTCTCGAAGGCGCGCTCATGCGGGTGGCGTCGTACATTTCGCTGAACAACGGCCAGGCCCCGACCATCGAGCGGCTCGAGCATTTGCTCAAGGATCTGCTCCATGAGGAAGCGCGGCGGGCCGTGACGATCGAGCAAATCCAGAAGCGGGTCGCCGAGCATTTCGACATTCGCCTTGCGGATATGACGAGCAAGCGCCGGCCGGCGAATATCGCCTTCCCCCGGCAGGTCGCCATGTTCCTCGCCCGCGAGCTCACAAAATCTTCTCTGAACGAGATCGGCGAAGCCTTTGGCGGCCGGGATCACGGCACCGTGCTGCACGCGCATCGGCTGGTGCAGAGCAAGATCAAGAACGACGAAAAGACGCGCCAAACCGTGTCCTTTCTCGACAGCCAACTGCAGCGGTGAGGCGTGCGGCCGGAAGAATTCTGCGTTCCACCCGGGAAGGATTCTTGCCACGGGCTGTGGAACAGTTACTCAAAAGGTTTGCCTCGACAGAGTTGTTCGGCCATCTAAACCCAAAGCCTTCCCCGTATGAAATTCAGCGTTAGCAAAGAGAAGTTCCTGGCCGGCCTGCAAACCGTTCAAAACGTCGTCAGTACGCGCACCACGTTGCCGATTCTGTCGAACGCCCTTCTCCAGGCTCGCGACGGTCAGCTGCGCCTCACCACTTTCGATCTCGACGTCGGCATCACGAATACGATTGACGTGCAGATCGAAAAGGAAGGCGCCACGTCCCTGCCCGCCCGCCGGCTCGTGAGCATCATTCGCGAACTGCCCTCCAGCGACATCCAGGTCGAAGTCGACAGCAAAAACCACGCGTCCTTCCGCTGCGGCCAGAGCTTCTTCAAGATCATGGGTCTGCCGGAAGAAGAGTTTCCGGCGCTGCCCGCTTTCGAAGGCGCCAAGGAATTCACGCTCAAGAAGAAGGACCTGCGCGACGCGCTGAAGAAGACCTCCTACGCCATCTCCACGGACGAGACGCGGTATGTGCTGAACGGCATTCTCTTTTCCTTCCGCGAAGGCAAGCTCACCATGGTCGCGACGGATGGCCGGCGCCTCGCGCTGGTCGATCTGGAGATGGAATTTCCACGCAGCCAGGAAGTCGATGTCATCGTGCCGGCCAAGTGCGTGGCGGAACTGACCCGTCTCGTCGCCGACGAAGGCGATATCAAGATGAGTGTCAGCGAAAACCAGGTGGCTTTCGAAGTCGGCGGCGCCTTTCTCGTATCGAAGCTCATCGAGGGCAACTATCCCAACTATCGCCAGGTCATTCCCGGCGAGCCGAAGGAGCGGATCACGATCGAGCGAGAGCTTTTCCTCAACGCCGTGCACCGGGTCTCGTTGCTGGCCAGTGAGAAGTCGAACTCGGTCAAACTCGTTTTCAGCAAAAACAACATCGAAATCGCGGCCAATACGCCGGACGTCGGCGAAGCGCGCGAATCGATTCCTGTGACCTACAAGGGCCGGGAGTTTTCGATTGCGTTCAATCCGGAGTTTCTCATGGCGCCGCTGCGGAACCTGCCGAACGACGAGATCTTCCTGGATCTCATCGACGAGATGAGCCCGGGCGTGATCAAGATCCAGAGCCCGTTCCTTTACGTGTTGATGCCGATGCGCATCAGCTAGTTGAAAAGCCCGGTCGTCGACCGGTGACTACAAACGCAAGACAAAGCAGGCGAGGTATGACATCTACCTCGCGCGGAGCCGCGGAGCGGCGTGGAGGGATAGGCGCAAAGACAACTCTTGGCGTTCGGTTCATATAACTCAAGCGCTTCAATCGAACGCCATCTGCTTTGTTGCGCCGTAAAAGTTTCGCTACTCGCGCCTATTTCACACGCGCGCCTCTCACTCTTACAGGATGCGGCTTACAAGGTTTTCACTACTCAGATGAATCCAGGAAAGGCGAGTACCCGCCGCAATTTGGTCTCACAAATTCAAAGTGAGACTCGAGCTCTCTCCCCCCACTTCCCACAGATCAAGCCCAACCGCGCGAGGTAGGAATACCTCGCCTACTTTGACATTGCGTTTGCCAACGCGCGCCTCGCCTTCAATCCACGAAGATGGTGCTCACGAGAGGACTCGAACCTCCACGGGTTTCCCCACACGGTCCTGAGCCGTGCGCGTCTGCCATTCCGCCACGTGAGCGTTTAAGGCCATCTTGGTTGGCAATTGCTTGCCGAGGGACGGAAAAAGTAGGTTGAGACGGAAAAAGCGCAATCGAAAAAAGCGCAAAATCCCGGAAAAATACCGATCCCTGTGGGAACCGCGCCAAATTGCGCTTAATTGCGCCGATTCAGCTTCGCGAGGAGTTTGAGGAACTCCAGATACAGCCACACCAGCGTGAGCATGAGGCCGAACGCCGCATACCACTCCATGTACTTTGGCGCCCCGGAGCGCGCGCCTTCTTCGATGACGGCAAAATCGATGACGAGATTCAGCGCGGCCACCACGACGACCACCAGGCTGAATAGGATGCTGAAAGGCCCGCTGTCATTGATGATCGACATGTTCACGCCAAAAAGCCTCAAAACCAAACTCGCGATGTAGACCAGGCAAATCCCGCCCGTCGCCGCCACGACTCCCCGCACAAAGCCTTGCGAAGCCCGGATGAACCCCATCCGGTAAGCGCCCAAGAGCGCGCAAAGCGTACCCAGCGTGAGCATGACCGCTGGAATCACTATGCCGTGGTAACGCTGCTCGAAGACCGAGGAAACTCCACCGATAAGAAGTCCCTCAGCGAGCGCATACGCAGGAGCGAGCAAACCCGCCCACGTCTTCTTGAAAATGATCACCATGGCCAGGATGGAGCCGACGATCATTCCAGCCATAGCCAGCGGCATGGCCGCCCCAGAATTGCCGCTAAAATACAGATGCCACACGTAGCCCGCCGAAAGCGTGGCCAGAGCCAGAAGAATACCGGTTTTGTTGACCGCGCCATTGATGGTCATCACACCATCCTGTCGAAGCGCCGGGACATTAAATGAATCCGCATTGAGCGTTGGGTTACCCATGATTCAATCGTGGTCTTCCGGCGGCAATTTCGCAAGGCACAGTTTACGGCTGTATTCCCGTCTCGTCCGCGCTCTCACGAATGCAGCCGCGCGCTCTTGGAAAATTCACCCACCAAACTACGACACCGAATCGGCAAAGGAATTTTGCGGCGAATCGGTCGTTGCCGGCTGTTCGGCCGTCGGTTCCATCGTCGCCGTGAAAACGGCTTGCCGCAATTCCGCCGCAGACACCGGCTTGGCCAAGACCAAATCCACACCGCCCGGCTGCTTGCCCTGCGCCTGCATTTCCTCGCCGAAGCCGGTCAGCAGGATGACCGGCACGGACGGACGCCGCTCCTTCAAGGCTGCGGCCAATTGCGTTCCATTCATCTCCGGCATGGACTGATCGGTGATGACCAGATCGAATTCCGCGTCGGCAAAATGCTCCAGCGCCTGCCGGCCATTTGTGGCCTGCGTGACCTCGTGGCCATCCGCCCGCAAATGCTCGGCGAGCAGTTCGCAGATGATTTCCTGATCGTCGACTACGAGCGCACGCAGCGTACGATCCACCCGCTCCGCCGGAGCGACATCCGCGCGATCCACGCCGAAAGCGGGCGGCACTTGGATCGAAAACGTGGTGCCCTCATGCTTGACGCTGGAAATTTCGATCGTTCCACCATGCCGCTGCACGATGCCGTAGACCACCGCCAGCCCCAGGCCAGTGCCTGACTCCCCTTTCGTGGTGAAAAATGGCTCGAGGCACATCTGCAGTTCTTCCTCCGTCATTCCCGAGCCAGTGTCCGTCACGGCGAGAGTGACGAGATCGCCTTCGCGCCGGGTGGCCACCGTGATGCAACCGCCGCGCGGCATGGCGTCGACGGAGTTGAAAATGAGATTCGTCAGCACCTCCCGAAGCTCCGCCGCGTGCCCGGAGATAGGTGGCACATCCGAAAGATCCGTCTTCACCTCGATATGCACTCCGCCCGCGAGGCTTTCGCTGCTCCAGCGTGGCGAAGTCAGCGAGATCGCCTGGCGCACGACTTCATTCAAGTCGACGGCCACGCGGATCTCCTTGCCGCCGGGCGGCCGATAGAAGTCCCGCAGCCGCCCGACCACATGCGCCGCATCCTGCGCCGCCGAGATGGTGTGGTGGAGGTACCCGAGCTCCCGCGCCGGCGCATGCTTTTGCAGGTAGGGCAGCAGCAGTTCGCTGTAGCCCAGCACCATGGTGAGGGCATTGTTGAAATCGTGGGCGATGCCGCTGGCCATCATGCCGAGCGCGCGCAGCCGCTCCTGCTTCACGACGTGCTCCTGGGTCGCCCGCAACTGCGAGAGCGTCGCTTCCACCTGACTGGTCCGTTCGCGCACCTGCTGCTCGAGGATTTCGTTCTGCTTCTGCAGTTCCAGGTGGAGAAAGCGGTTCTCCAGGAGATTTTTCATCCGCAAGACCACCTCCGAGTGGTCCAAAGGCTTGGTCACGAGGTCCTTCGCGCCGGAAGCGAGCGCCCGCCGCTTGGTTTCGACCGTGATATCCGCCGTCAGCACCAGGATGGGCACGTAGTTCTCCGTCGGGGTCGCCATGGCAAATTGCTCCATGAGCTGGAAGCCATTGAGATGCGGCATTTGCAAGTCCAGCAACACCAGATCCGGCTGCTGCTCGAGGTACAAGGGCAGCGCCCGGCGCGAATCCGTCGTGCTGAAAACCTGGCTGCACCCGAACATCTCCAGGATGCGCTCCAGCAGCCGAACATTAGACGCCTCATCATCGACAACGAGGATGCGTGCTTTGCTGATGATGGGGTTTTGCATAGGGACGCGGCCCCCAGCTGGGCGTCTGGCGGCGCGACGATCGCAGGATTTCGGTTCAAAATGAGAGAGCACCTGATAAGCCTCTCCGGCAAGCACTTTCCGCTGAATGAATACTGGTTCGATCCACCCATCCGCCCAAATCCGCGCGTTTTTTGCCGGCATTTCGCCGCGCTACGACCTCGCGAACCATTTGCTCAGCGGCGGCATCGATTTTTTGTGGCGGCAAAGGACGGTGCGCGAAGTGGCAAAACTGAAGCCGGAAAAGATCCTCGACCTGGCCACCGGCAGCGGCGATTTGGCCATTTTGCTGGCCCGGACGTGCCCGGAAAGCCTGGTCGTCGGCGCAGATTTCTGCGCCCCCATGCTCCAAGTCGCCCGCGCCAAAAACGCGCCGCCGCTGGTTTGCGCAGATGCGCTCCATCTGCCCTTCACCGACGGCTCCTTCGGCGCGATTACGATCGGCTTTGGCTTGCGCAATATGGCGTCGTATCCGGAAGCGCTGGCGGAGTTTTTACGCGTGTTGGAACCGGGCGGATCGCTGCTCGTGCTGGACTTCTCGCTTCCTCGCGGGGTGCTTGGGGTGTTTTATCGACTTTATCTGCACCGGGTTCTCCCAGGCATTGCAAAAATCGTGACTGGGCAAAGCTCGGCCTATGAGTACCTCGGCGAGTCGATCGAGGAATTTCCGGAAGGCGAGGCGATGGAAAAGCTATTTCGAGAGGCGGGGTTTCAGTCAGTCAAGAGCCATCGCCTCACGGGCGGAATCGTGACGCTATATATTGGTCAAAAGCTGCAACCGAACGCGCGGCTTGTTTCGCAGCCGCCGGAAACCTAGCCAAATCCCCAAACCTGATGCCAATCCCGGCAGCGCTCCCGGCTCCGGCACTGCGCTGAGGACCTGAAACGCAACATCCTGCCCCTGCCCCGGCGCAAACCCCACCGAGCCGCCGAGCGCGGCATTGGCCGTGTAACTCACGCGGAAGACATCCCCCGCAAGATCCGTATAAGTGCCGAGCGTCGTCGCAACATCGCCGGATACCTGCGCATTCGAAAACATGCCGGAGACCGCGCTCCCCATGCCATTGATGATCACATAGAAGGTGTCTCCCACCGCCGGCGTGTACCCCCCGCCGAGGAAGGACAAATTAACATCGCCGCCCAGTTTTATATTGGCCCCCGTGGCCGCGATGCTGCCATAGGCCGAAGCCGCCGTCCCGCCGAGTTGGAGCACGAAATGTGAATTCGGAGCACTGAGATCCAGCGCCCCGTGGACGGCCATGACTCCGCCGCCATTTCCCGGCATCAACGTTCCGCCGGTTTGCACCGTGAGGGCCTGCGTCGAGCCGACGCCGCTCGCCGTGCCGCCGGAACCCACGGTAACCGCGCCGCTGATCGTCCCTGGTGTGGCGTTCACCCCGACATTCAGGTTTCCTGTGCCACTCACCGTCGCCGCGCTGTTCAGCGAACCTTCGATGACGAGCTTTCCAGCCGTCACCGAGGTCGTCCCCTTGTAAGTCTCCGCGCCGAGCAACTGCAGCGTGCCGTTTCCGGATTTCGTCAGACTGAGATTCCCGGAAATCGCTCCGGAATAACTCGTCGTGCCAACCGCCGCCGATTGGTTGACCACCATCGTCGTGCCAACCGCCGCCGATTGGTTGACCACCAGCGTGTGCAGATTCGCATTATCGCTATTCGTGATCGCGCCACCCGACCCGGCGAGCCCGGCAATCGTCTGGTCATTCCCCACGGTGCCATTGTTCAAGTCGACCGAACCGCCATTAACCACCAGCGTCGACGCCGCCGGCAATGCTCCCGCGGCTTTCACCGCCAGTGTGCCGCTCTGAACCGTCGTGGCGCCGGAATAGTTGTTCGCCGCAGTGAGACTCAGCGTCGCGGCTCCGTTCATGGTGATGCCGGATTTTGCGACATTCTCCGTAACCGGACCAAGGCTGATATTTTCGGCGCCCGTGTAGTTGGTATTGCCCACGGGCTGCGGCGTGAAAGTCGCGTTGCCCCCCGTAAGCTGCACACTGGCAAACGCCGCCGTGTATGGCGGATTCGTCGTCGCGGTGGACGCGGCCACGAGGGCCTGCGTGTCGCCGATCTGCAAGCTGCCAAGATTGACCGCGCTGCCCGCAGGCGCCGAGCCCAGGATATTGAGCACCGCGGCGCCATTCGTCCCGCTCAGTTGGTAGTTGTTCGGCAGGCTCGTGTTGCCGGCAGCATTGTTTCGCAAATCGACAAGCGAAAACGACCCTGCGCTCGTCGAGCTGAGCGCTCCCACATTCATGACAATTGTCGCCGCCCCCGCCGGATTGCCCGTGGCCGCGCCCGTCTGGATCTCGAATTTCGATCCTGGCAACAGAGTGATCGTCCCGGAATAAGCCGACGGCCCGGTGGACGCCGGCCCGCGCAAACGGAGGCCGACGTTATCCGGGGTCGCCGTGTTCTGATTTGCCACGGTGATGTTGCCGGCGCCGAGCAACATTCCCGTGAGGATCACATCATTGGCTGCGCCATTTGTTACGGCGTCGAAGGCGTCGACCGTAGCCGCGCCAGTTACGGTGAGATTGCCGGACAGCGTCTGCGCGGCGCCCGTCACGCCAAGAATGGCGCCACTGCCCAGCGTGACTGGATTGGCAATATTCGCGCCCAGATTGAGAATCGAGCCGGCGTTATTGACGGTGATCGGACCGCTGCCTGCGGCGGTCGCATTCGTGAGTTTGACGGCGCCGCCATTGATGTTCAATCCGCCGGAAAACGTATTCGCTCCGCCAAGATCGAGTTCACCGCCATCAGTTTTATTCAGGATGCCTTGCTGGGTCGCGGCATTTGCAATGATGCCGCCGTACCC
>FTCV01000919.1_pt1 | contig 28418 bp, 19 predicted proteins | sample 1639691 | NCBI WGS metagenome assembly FTCV01 (sample SAMEA3914864, study PRJEB12502) | metagenome | biome: forest; material: soil | place: USA | collected 2012-03-12 | depth 0.3 m
GCGCCTTCCATCACCGACTGGCCGGTCCTGACCTCGATGGTGTGGGCCTTGCCGGTGTGTTCGATGTAGGTGATCTTGGCCATCAGACGGTCTCTAAACGGGCGCCGGCGGCGACCTCTTTCATGGAAATTCGGGTGTCGATGAGGTGTGCCGGATCGATGATCTTGCGGCTGCCGATCAGTTGCCGGCCGGCCATGAATTCGGCCGGCGCATTGATCGCTTCGACCGCCTGGACCTGATTTTGCTTCAGGTGAAACAGCGCGAATTTGGCAGCCGCGGGGTCACCACGCACCACCACGCGGTCGGCGCCGAACGGATAGCCGGCGATCTGCAGCTTCAGGTCATATTGATCCGACCATTGCCAGGGGACCTCGGCGGCGGGCGCCGGCTGTCCGGTGATCGCGCAGGCGGCCTGCCGGGCCTGTTCCAGGGCGTTGGGCACACTTTCAAGGCGAAATAAGCAGTCATAGATGGGCATGGGGCGGCGGGTGACGTCGCCTATGGCGAAGATGTGCGGATCCGACGTCCACGCTTCGAGGTCGACCACGATACCGCCGTCGACTATGAGGCCGGCGGCGCGCGCCAGGTCGTCATTGGGCCGTGCCCCGACGCCCAGCAGGACGGCGTCGCAGGCCAGGCCGCGGCCGTCGGCCAGCCAGGCCCCGGTGACGCGGCCTTCATGGGAGCCGAAGCCAGCCACCTGGGTATTCAATTCGAAACGCACGCCGCGCGCTTCGTGATAGGCTTGGTAGAAGGCCGACAAGGTGGCATCGGCCACCCGAGCCAGGATGCGCGGCCCCCGTTCCAGCACGGTGACTTCGGCGCCCAGCGCCCGCGCCGAGGCGGCGACCTCCAGGCCGATATAGCCGGCGCCGACGATCAGCAGGTGTTTGCCGGGCTTGAGCGAGGCTTTGAGAGCTTCGGCATCGGCCGCGGTGCGCAGGGTATAGATGCCGGCGCTATCGACACGGGGCAGGGGCGGGACAATGGCCCGCGCCCCGGTGGCCAGGATCAGGTGGCTGTACGGCGCAACCGTGCCGTCCGATAGCAGGACCTGCCGCGTCGCGCGGTCGACAGCCACTGCGGTCGTGTTCAGGCGCAGATCGATGCCATTGGCCGGATAAAAGTCGAGGGGCTTGAGCGCCAGACTGTCTTCATCGGCCTCGCCCTTCAGCCAGGCCTTGGACAGGGGCGGGCGCTGATACGGCGGCAGTGGTTCTTCGCCGATCAGGGTGATAGCGCCGGCATAGCCATATTGCCGTAACATCGCTGCTGCCGCGCCGCCGGCATGGCCGGCTCCGACAATCACGACTCCAGCGTTCTGTTGCTCTGCCCCGCTCATGCTCTACTCACCAGACGACGATGCGCGACCGCCGCCTGAACCTTTCCCTGTATATTCGCCGACGGTTCGTCATCGACACGGGGATGATGCGCTGGAACCGGCGTTTGGTGAGTATTGAATCCGGTTGGCTTGGGATAAGTAAAGCGGAGTTTTATGTATCTTCGTGTCCGAATGTATCGATTTGTATCAAGTCGAGTTATCGGTTGATAATTTCGGAAATACCTTCAGTATAATCGATACACAACGTGACGCCGATAGCTTTTGCATGCGGCGCGGAAGGTTCTATTTTGCCAAGTATCGCGGTGTGGTCTATTTTCGAGGCCCAAACCAAGAGCAGGCGTGCAGGGTGACGATGAGCTCAGACGGCATTACGGTCCTGATTGCCGAGGATGACGACGAAATCCGCGACCTGGTCATCCGCCAGTTCAGCCGCGAGCCCTATGTCCTGAAGGCGGCCAAGACCCTGGCGGCGGTCCGTGCCGAACTGGCGGCGGGACGGGTCGACGTTCTTAGCCTGGACCTGAACTTTCCCGATGGCGATGGGCTTGAGCTCTGCCGGCAATTGCGCACCGAGGGCTATGAGGGCGCCATCATCATGGTGACGGCGCGCGATGCGGCGATCGACCGGGTGCTGGGTCTGGAGCTGGGCGCCAACGATTACCTGGCCAAGCCGTTCGAGCCGCGCGAGTTGCTGTTGCGCGTGCGTAACCTGGTCAAGCATCTGAACGGCGCCGAGTCGTCGCGCCGGCCCAATGCCAAAACGGCGCGTTTCGGGCCCTGGCGTCTGGATCTGCATCAACGCCGGCTGCTGACCGATGACGATCGCCTGGTCATGCTGTCCTCGGCCGAATACCGGCTTCTGGCTCGCTTCATCGAGAACCCGGACAAGGTGTTGTCGCGCGACGACCTGGTCGGCGATCGCAAGAAGCTGGTGGCCACCGATCGCTCGATCGACCTGCAGGTCAGCCGGTTGCGGCAAAAGCTGGCGATCGAAGCGGACGGCCAGAATGCCATCCTGACCGTGCGCAATGAAGGATATGTCATGCCGGGTCCGGTGGTTTTCGAATGAACCTGTCGGGTTTGCTCCGCATTTTCCATTCGCTGACCATCCGGGTCGTCGTCATCCTGACGATCGGCATGGCCAGCGCGGCCATCATCTCCATCCTAATCACCGAGACCGCCCGAGTGAAGGACTTCCAGCACGCCGAGCTGGAGCGCCTAACTTTAAGCATCACCGATATCGCCCATCGCTATGCCGCCAGTCCTGCCCAGACCGACCTGTTGATCCGCGGGCATCAGATCTTCGGCTTCCGCGAAGCGCCGGACCAATGGGCGATGACCGACCGCGACCCGCCGCTCGAGACCATGCTGAGCGCGGCCCTGGGCAAGGGGGCGGGCGCCCAGGCCCGGCATATCCAGGGGCCGGCCTGCTATCCGACGCCGAACGACGGCATCAAGCCCGCGGGCATGAACGAGCCGGCCAATGCCGATTGCTGGTTCCTCCGCTTTGTCGATAACCGCGGCGTCGAACGCAAGCTGGGTTTCGATACCGAGCCGGCGCACACGGTGCACACTTCGGCCTTCGATCCGATCTTCCTGCTGCTGATCGTGATCGCCAGCGCCGGCCTGTCGTGGCTGGTGGCGCGCTTCGTCGTCGTGCCCCTGAAGCGGTTGACCGAGGCGGCGCGGACCTTTTCGCTGACCACGCCGCCGCACGCCATCCCGGAAGATGGACCCAACGAGGTGCGCCTGGCCCTGCAGACCTTTAACATCATGCAGGAGCGGGTGACCGAGGGCTTCAAGGAGCGGACCCAGATCCTGGCCTCGATCGCCCACGACCTGCAGACCCCGCTGACCCGACTGCGCCTGCGCGTCGAGCAGGTCGACGACGATGTCCTGCGCGAACAGTTGGTTGGCGACTTGGCCAAGACGCTGCAACTGGTTCGTGACGGCCTCGACCTGGCGCGCAGCAGCGAGAGCCAGGAGGCCTGGGCCGTCGTCGATATCGATTCCGCCCTGTCCAGTCTGTCGGAAGACGCCCAGGAATTCGGCCAGGACGTCCGCTTCGTTGCCGGTTGCGGCGCCCAGGCCATGGTTCGTCCCAATGCCTTGATGCGCTGCCTGGGCAACCTGGTCGACAATGCGGTCAAATATGCCGGGAGTGCCGAACTATCCTCGGTGGTTGATGGTGATACCCTGTCGATACAGGTCCGCGATTTCGGCCCGGGGATTGCATCCGACCAGATCGACCAGGCCATGCGGCCGTTCCAGAGATTGAATGCCAATGATGCCGGTGTGCCCGGGACTGGGCTGGGCCTGACCATCGCCCGGTTGCAAGCGCAGACCTTTGGCGCCACGCTTACCCTCGGCAATCACCCAGATGGCGGTCTGCTGTCGACCCTGTCGTTCCGGTTGGGCTGAGAGAATAAAGGGAGGTCTGGTGCCGGCTACAGGAATCGAATAATAAAAATAAATACCTGAAATAAAAGTGCTAATTGAATTCGGTGTTTGATTTGACCCCAAAAGTGCCCCCAAGATTTATTTCCTACCTGGGTTCGACTCTTTGCATGGGAACTGCGAGGGCAGACTACCGGATTCAGATCGGCAATATGACACCTTTATGCTAATCATAACGAAGAAAATCGCGATGTCCAAATACCTAGTGTCGCCTTCGTATTTACCCGGATTGCATTCGGCGGATGGTACGCCTGACATCGCACGTCGGGATTCGTCTCGAAATTCACGCGGTCCGATCGCCGGATTGATCGTCCGCAAGCTCAAGATACCGGCAGAAGGCGTTTGCGAGTTGCATCTGACGAGGCGTGTGGCAGTCAGCCTCAAATATTTTTGGCGAGCTCACCAAGATGGAAAGACACTTTGCGCGGGACGTCGCCACATTCAACCGGTTGAGGCTGTAAAGGAATTCCATTCCTCTTGGCGCATCGGCGTGGCTCGACGTGGCTAAGGAATAAATTGCTATTGGCGCCTGCTGTCCCTGAAACTTATCCACAGTCCCGACGCGCGCGCCTGGTATTCGTCTTTGGATTTCGAACACCTGCGCGTTGTATGGCGCAATTATCAGAATATCCTCCAGTCCGATCTGACGTACCTTTCCATGTCGGTCGGTCCAGGTGGCGTTATTTTTTAGGAAGTCGCCAACGATCTCCGCGACGGCATCCGCTTCTTCCAGTGATGCGTTCTGATTTCCAAAATGTTCAATTGGAACGTATCGAAGGCCGGCGCCCGCAAAAGCGCCCGTCGAATTGATCGTTTGCAGCTCCAATCCAGCTTTCGAATTCAGCTTGCCCTCGTAGAACAGTTCGGACGTGTAGCGGCAGATGTCCGGGTGCAGGCGCCAAGTCTCGTCAAGGAAGAGACCGTCGGTTGCCGAGATTGTCTTCCTTCCGTCGAGCATGTGGTGAAACGCTGAGCAATCCGTGCCCTCCGGATGGCTCCCCTGGGTAGGCTGGTCCAATTGCTGTGGGTCGCCAATAAGTATCAATGTCCTAGCAGCCTGTGAAACAGCGAGAACGTTAGACAATGACATTTGGGCCGCCTCATCCACGAAAAGAACATCCACCGTTTCGAACGCGTCGGCCGACGCCCAAAGCCAAGCGGTCCCGCCGGCGACCTGACAATTTCCGCTTTGAAGTGCAGCGAACAAATCAGGTGCTTTGTCGATGATTTTTAGACGGTGCTCGTCCGGGACCTTTGTTTTTGGCTTCAGGACGCAGCAAAGATCGACGCCCGTTTCGTCCGCGGCTTCGATGACTTTGTCTACCAGGTTGCGGATAACGTTGTGGCTGTTTGCGACAATTCCGACTTTGCGGCCCTGAGTTACCAAGGTGCAGATCATGTGCGCGCCGGTGTGGGTCTTGCCTGTGCCTGGCGGCCCTTGAATTGGAAGCGTGCCGACAGAAAGCAACGGAGCAATTCGGTTGCCCGCCGCGAGTGTTGTTTCGCCCTCGAGGCGTAGCGAGCTTCCATCTACTAAACTCGGCTTGTGCCGAAGCAGCAGTTCACGGGCCGCGGCATAAGGCCCAGGCCCCTCGACCCCGTGTTCTATGACATATGAAGCTAAACGCAGGATCGACTCTTGCATCGGCTTTGGGTCGACATAATCATGAACGAACGCGGCTTCGGGATGAACAGCCGCTGTGTCCTTTCGCTTTTTTATGTCGATGGTCTGATTCTCCGGCGATATGTCCTCGACCGTACCCAACGGCTTACCGCCGGTATAGCGAAGAGACTTTTCCGGTCGCACATCGGCGTCTTGCGGCGGAAACCGATAGCGATGGATGGGACACGCGGCGGTGCCTCCAACCGTTTGTTCAAATGTGAGACCGGACAGGCTCGCCTTTTCGTCTAAAAGTTCTTCCGGAGAGAGATCGCTGAGGCGGAAATATTCCCACCAAACCGCCTTATCCTCGCGCCGATGCCATTCAAGCATGTGGGCAAGAATCCAACGGCTATGTTGTGCTGGACTGCGCTCCAACGGATCGGCCGGAACGCCAGCCGTCAGAGCTTCCATAAGCGGCGTGATCTTGCTCAGCCATTCGGCTGTGTTTTCAGAAGGTGACCCATCGCCTGGGGCTGGGCGTTCAATCTGCTGTCCGACTTCGATAAGGCTGGACCGCAAATTCTCAAGCCAACCGCGAAGCTCCCGCGCTGAAAGGCAGTCTTCACGGTTGTACGCTTGGACGGTTTGGTAATCATCGTCTTTAATGCCGTTGGGGTTATTTAGCTCCAAACTTGTTTGGAGCCGCGTCAGCGCAAGCCGAACATCGGGTAACGCCGCATTTCGCGTAAACTGATAAAACGGTTCGAGCTTCTTGAGTGAGTAGCTTTCCACTCCAGCCCGAACGCTTTGCTTCGCGACGCTATGAAGATCGATCGGGAGAAGACCGCGAAGGATGCGATCAAGCTCCTCCTCGCGCGTCCCGTAACGCCCCATCAGCCGTTTCAAAGCGCCGACCTCATACGCACCGAAGTGATATATGTGCAGGTCGGGATGCTTCTCCCAACGCTGCATGATGAAATCAATGAACGCTTCGAAAGCGGACTTTTCCTGCTCCCTGGTGGTTGCCCAGCGTGCACAGTACTCACGCTCGCCGCTTTCAGCTTCATATTCGTAGCCGATTAGATATTCGAGGCCATGCTGCCCGACGAAAGGATCTGATTCAAAATCAAGAAACACGTCGCCGGGCGAGGGCGCCGGCAACCGGGACAAGCCAAATCCAACTTCAAAAGGTAACAACTCGTATTGGTTCTCTCCCGTCTCTCGTGCTTGCACCTGGACGCGCGCCTGCTCGCGAACACGGGTGTAGGAGGCGATGGAGCCGCGCTCGGGCTTCCACGAAATGGGAAGGGGTATCCCAGAAAGTTGCGCGGTTGTCTGAACGCCCCGTCCAACCAGTTCCACCCTTTGGGTCTTTGAAATGCCGGCCACAAGGCTGAGGTGGTCGTCGTCTCGGCGCCTTTGCTCGCAATTAAACCGCCAACGACATATTTCACAATGTGGGTTCGGCTCTGGATAAGTAGAAGCTGTATTTTCGTCCGTAACTGCCGTTAAGAGGCTGCGCTTTACCCGGCGATAATAAGCCGCGAAATCGTCCACGCGATATTGTTGCGGTTCGAACTCAGTCCAAGGCGGGACAACGTACATAAACTCGGCGGACACGCCTTGGATGCGTGCGACTAAGTCCGAGTATAGGCTGATTTGCAGGACGGTACTTCCCTTTGTTTCTCGGGCAAGTTTTGTATCGAGCACTTCATACGACCAAGCTCCCAATTCACTTGGTGCATGGATGCGCCTCAAAACATCGGCCCGTCCCAACCAAATACCGTCCTGTAACGCGGCTTGTGCGATAATTTCTTTTCCAGCTTTCATCGCGGCCGTTGTCGCGGCGATCGCATCTGCGGTTACGTCGAATCCATCGATTGAAACTACTTCAAGCCCGGAATCGCTCAGATGCGCGAGGTAACTCGCTTCATGCTCTGAGCCGCGCTCCCAAAGGGTTGCGAGACTAGGGTCCCAAACTTTGGGTGCGGCGGAAATACCGAGTGCAACCGCCTTTTCGAGCTCAGTCAGATGACGGCAATTCAGGTGCCCCGCCAGGTCAGACGCACTTAAGGAGAAGCTTTCGCCGTTATGTTTCATCACATAGGCTCGCGGTTTTTTTGGGGGGAGAACCCTAGTTGTCGATCACACGCTCTCACGAATAATTTCGTAGCTCGCCGGCCCGCTTAGGCGATCTATTTCCACAAGGCCAGGCGTTGTAAGCCAATTGAAAAACTCTTCTGCGGAGACTTTTCCCGCAGCGACGCGCAGCATCCCCTCCACGAAAAATTCATGCTCGATCAGTGAAACATCTTTCGCGGCTTGAACTTTTTTCTTTGAATGTTCGTCAAAGCCCGGTTTTCCGAGTGTAACGCGATGCATCGATTTGTCGTAATCGAGCGCTTTTTGCAGGACAGCGAAGGCTTCCTCTTTTTTCAATAGCGGTGGCTTCTTGGTCGTTGTTTTACATTCAATCAGTGCCGATCGAGAGCCGAACGTCAAAAGCAAATCCGGCACATTTTGCTTCTTGCCGTCGTCAACCACGATCACCTTCCACTTAGACTCTATTTCCAATAAATTCTTCGCCGCTACCTCGTAGTCTTCTCCAAGGGCGCTAGCGCAGTGTTCGACCAAAGCGGCCAGTCCGAGTTTTGTAGCGAGTTCAGTGTGCACCTTTCGGAACCGATCATTCCGAAAGCCTAGACAGTGCGAGACAGCCGATATGAGCGCATTAGTACGGTGTTCATTTCCCAATACCGACGCTAATTTTTCCTTGGCGGAGGCGAGAAGTTGGTCAAACGTCTCGATTCCTTGCTGTAGCAAAGCTATCGCTCGCTGGCGGCCGAAACCCGGAACGCCTTCCTTTTGTGCTACCCGCAGCATGTCGAGCGCCTCCGCCGGCGTTCCCCACTGAACCCGTCGAGCCAACATCGAAAGCTGGTTTGTCAAAGTTTGCGGATAACCAAGTTCAGGCACGCTCGCGATCTTCCTCAACCCGTCGAAGATCCAGGCCACGTCGATTGCCAGGCGATGGAGTTGACCGGACGGTATGTTCGTCTGGTGTTTGATGCTGCGTTCAGGCTCGCCTTGGCAGAACAAGATCACCGCGTGAGCGCACTGGTTGGTGCGGTTGTCGGTTCTATCCAGCGGGCTTAAGAGCGGCTGCGCGGTGAGAAAGCCTGTCGAATTCACCGGCGTCTTACCTACCGGGTACGGGAGAAATCGTGACGGCCGAGCGCTCGAAAACTCGGGACATGCGCATACCAGATAAATGAGAGCAGGGACATATCGTTCGAATTCGCTGTCAAGCGCCGCGGCGTTTGCTGACAGAACTTGAAGCAACGATACCGCTGTCGTAGGAAGCAAACCGGATTGTGCTACGGCCTTACCGATCGGAGTGGGAAAAAGCATTCCCAAATCCTCTTCGGCCAATTTCTTTTCAACCAACCATTCCGTCGCTCGTTCGGCTTGAGCGATTATGTCCTCCAGCTTTTTGGGGTTTCGCTCCAGTGTTTGATGCCACAAAAAACTATGCTGGAAGAACTCTCCTAGTTGGTCGCGCCGGTTGATCACCTTAAATGCGATCAACGCCAGAACCGTGCGCCGCATCGAAAGACCAACGAGCTGCGAGTTGACGTTGTCATTTTCCGGTAAAACCAGTTGATTTGCATGGGCCAGTTCGCGGTTGTTCCTGGGCAACAAGACTGCAAATCCTTCCGGATGAAGGCCTTTTCTACCTGCCCGGCCCGACATGTTGCGATAGTCGGAACGCACGATCATCGTTCCCTGGCGCGCGCCCCAATCGTACGTTAATTTGGGGAAAACGACGGACTTGAAGGGAAAGTTCACCCCCGCCGCAAGTGTGGACGTGGCGAAGCACACGTCAAAGCTTGACTCTATAAATCCTTTTTCGACGACCTGCCGCTCCTGGGATGTGAGGTCCGCGGTATGAAAAGCGATACGCTTTTGTGCGTTATCCTGAAGCTGCTGGGATGACTCGGTCGGCTCCGAAAACAATTCCAACTGCTGAGATAGAACAATCCCGTCCGCCGTACGCATGGCGGATTGGCCGAATTGTGTCGCCATCTGACTGGCTTCATTTCGAGATTCGGTAAATACCAAAACCGGACCGCGCCCGAGCGCGATCAGGTGCCGAACCACATCCACCGGAGCGGACGGTAGCGTTTGTCCATCATGGCAGGCGACGCCTGTATCTTCGCCGAACCGAACTCGGTAACCTCGTCCGCCGTTCCAAATTTCTTGGTGGAGATCAACGTCGCGGTTGTGACTGGCGACGAGCTTGCATCCCAACCAATCAGCTAACTCCTGGGCGTTGCCGACGGTTGCGGTCAGCGCAACGAGTTGATCGAGCCCGTGACGTCTAAAAATCGCGCAAAGCGTTTCAATATTGGGGCCTCTTCCGTCCTCGCCAATTATCTGGAGCTCGTCAGCGATCACTATGCTTGAGGCCAGGTCCAACTGACCGGAAAGGATGAGAGCGAGTGCTTTTTCATAAGTGCAGACCAGAATTTGGGGCGCCACCTCGCCTTCATCGCGATCACCGGTACTCAAACCGACAGATGCGCGAGGTTGGTCCGCACCCTCGCCAAAGCGATCGACAAAGTCGAGGTATTTTTGATCGGCGAGGGCTTTATGGGAAACCAAATAGAGGCAGCGTTTTCCCCTGCACAGGGCGCCTAAAATGGCAACTTCGGCGACTAGGGTCTTCCCGGATGAAGTCGGCGCGCAAACGATTTGGCTAGTGCCGTTCGCGACGCCGGCCTGGATAGCAGCTACCTGAATTTCCGTGAAATTGGTGAATCCCCATTTCTTGACACAGTCTCTGATGTCAGAGGTAAATCCAGGCGCATTGATTTCATCTAACAGCATTTAATTCTCGAACTTTAGCCTCTGCGTCCGTCCATCAGCAAGTGCAAAAGTCCCGGCAAAGCTGTCGCGGTGGCGCTTACGTTTACCTTAGATTGCTCCGCAGAGGAATACGCCTTGAACATTGGCCTCGCCAAGAATCCAATCTTAGAACATTCGCAGTCGGTAATTAGACGGGACGATGTGGAATGACATTCTTTCAAGATGCCCTAACCCGCGCGTTAGGTGGGAGCCTTTCGGTCCTGATACTAACATGCACAGAGCATAGCGAAGGATGTACGGATTCGGCCTTGATGTTACTGTTTGGTGAGCGAGGTGTAAGGCCCAGTACTCCCTCTCCCTTCTTAGAGCGGAGCGAGGAAGGTATCGGCTTGGCCTACGGCATTATTCGTGCATTGTTTCAGCGACTTTTGATCCCGAGTGCCTGGCGATGATATCTTGAACATCGCCGGGCTTGAATGCGACATCCCAACACCAAGCTCCAAATCCACCGGTGCCGTTGATCGCTTTAATCCACTCATCTAGAGCATCGCGCTTTGCCTTATTCTGTGGAGTATCTGCTCCTTTAATTTCCAATACAAGCGTTTTACCGTTGGACAGCCTGATCAGGAAATCGGGCATGTATCGCCGGCGTGAACCGGCCCACATGTACTGAATGTGAAATCCTAGATGATCGTTCTTTGCATAGGCGACGACATCGTCACGACCTTCGAACACATTAGCCGCGTGACCCTCCCACGCGGAGTCGCCGACAAGATGGCTGATGTGCGATCGGATGGCAGGAAAGCAAGGCTTAGTTGTATACCAGGTCCGCATCTGACCGGTTGCGCCTATGGGATTTTCCTCATCAAAGACTGGGGTGAGGCGTTCAGTGTTCTGCTCGCTCACGTGACGCATGACATGTTGGACAACCATGTCGATATTTAACGCGATTAGAATTCGCCGCCGCAGAGGGTCCGAATGAAAGAGAGACGGAATGTCCAAAAGCTTGGAGCTGAAGAAGCTCTCAACAATCCGCACCAGTTGTATGGCAAGGTATTCCTCAGTCCCGGAAAAGCTGTGACGCATTTCGGCGAAGCCCTTGCGGGCAGCTTGGAAGACGAGTCTTTGCAGGCGGAAGCCGTCGGGAAGGCGTTCCAGGTCGATGGCGGTCACCTTGCCCATGTCAGTTGCGCCACCTAAGGCAGGCGCCAGTTCGGCGCTTATTGGAGTTGATGACGGGTCAAGTATCAGAACGGGCATTTTGTCCCACGCGGTGACTAGTTGTCGCTTCACCACGGTTTCGACGCGCAATACGTTCGGCCACTTGATTTCGAGGTGCGCTCGGTCGGCAATAACCTCGATCTGCGTCGTCGGCCTGGGCGGTGGAGGCGGATCGCCACCGTCGCCCGTTTCGGAGATGGATAGCGGAACGCCAAAAACGTTCACATATTCCGGCAGGAAGAGCCCATTTTCATCTGTGTCGTACGAGACCCGACGTAGGCCGCGGCCGACCACCTGTTCGCACAAAAGCTGCGACGTAAACGCACGCAAGCCCATGATGTGTGTGACATTCTTGGCGTCCCAGCCTTCGGACAACATGGCGACGGAAATGACGTTCTGGAGGTCCTGACCTGCGGCGCCGCGTTTGCCGACATTGTCGACAATCTCACGGAGAAGCTCTTCCTTCTTCATGCTGAGAAGTTGCTGCTTTCGTGTTGGAGGCAGGTCGACGCCTTCAATAATGCCTTTCAGCCTTCCCTCATAATCCTTGTCGGCCGTAGCGGTTTCACCGACCTCCGCTTTCTCGAGAACCTTGGAGTCGACCCTCAGAGTTCTTGTCGGCGCATTCAGTTCGGGCCAGTGCGCGTCGCCCTTATTGAAATAGTGCTCGACCCTGGCGGCAGTCTCAGTTCGATTGCACACCGTCAACATTACCGGGGGCGAATGATGCCCCGCCTCTCGCCACTGCCTCCGTGTCTCTCGCCAGTCGGCGCCGAGAAGCGTGTAGGCGTCCTGAACCAGCTTGGGGAGCGCCTCGTGCGGCTCGGCCTTGCCTCTGTTCAGGTCCTCGGATACCGATGGATCGCGGTAGATATGATATAGTTTCGACCGTAATGTTCTGGCGTCCGGCAAGGCATCATCGCGCACCACGACGCGAGGCGTCTTGACCAACCCGGCCTCGATGGCGTCGTTCAACCCGAAATCCGAGATAATCCAGTCGAAAAGCGCTGTGTCTGTGCTCTTCTTGCCTGTCGGTGCGAACGGGGTCGCCGAAAGGTCGAAGCAGCGCTGGATGCGACGCGTCTTGTGGATGCGGTCAAGCCCTTCGATCCAGCGAGTCGCTTCGTCAAGGTCGATGCCCTGCTCCTCCGCCTGCTTCCTCGATATCTTCACTTCGGGCGGTTTGCGATAGGCGTGGTGGGCTTCGTCGTTAATGACGATGATATCCTTGTACGCAGCGAGCTTCCCGAGGACACGACGGGTGTAGGCTTCGTCGGACTCCCGGCCTTTTTTTACAACCGAGCGTTCCAGCTCTTTCAGCGGCATCAACGTGTGCCAGTTTTCGATCAACACCTCAGCTTGGTTTAGTTTCTGCCGCAGCGCCTCTGATGGACATAGGTTGAACTCGTCGTAATAGCTGCCGGCATTGGGGAGCAAGACTTGTAGACGTTCTCTTACCGTCAGGCCTGGCGCTACTATGAAAACCGCCCGGCTGAAATCCTTGTTCCGCTTCGGATAAGTCACAGCGTTGAGGACTTGCCATGTGATGATCATCGCCATCACTGTGGTCTTGCCCGCACCGGTGGCCATCTTATTGCACAGCCGCTCCCATGTGCCGCCGTCTCCAGGGATTGCGATGCCTTGCCGAAATGCGTCCGCCCCTTCGACCCACCAGATCAGGGTTTCAATAGCTTCAAGTTGGCAAAAATAGAACGGGTGCTGTCGAGCGTCTCGGTCGTGCCAGTGTTCCAGCAACTTGCGGGTGACAATGGTGATCCCCGGCCAGCCCGCTTCGCGCCAGGCATCCACGCGGAGGCGGATCGTGTTGACCAGGTCGAGAACTTCGGTCCGCTTGGTGTTATTGCGGGCGTCGAAAACCTCATAGCTGGCGGGACGGCGCTCGGGCTTAATCTCGAGCTTTCCGCCCTTGCCATCGACCCAATGCCGAGTCGGGCGGACGAAAGGCGTGTTGATGATGAGGGACATGGCTTAGCCCTCTAGCGGCATGATCTTGAGGGACTCGATCCCGCGATCATCGACGATTTTTACTGCGACACGCCGGTTGTCACCCGCCGCAAATGGCAAGGACACGGTGCCGTGGAACTGCTCAAGCAAGTCCTCGTCTAGTTCGGCGCGGACCGTTGCTTTCAGTCGGTTCCAGCCTGCCTTGCCGTCGGCCATGGGAAAGAAAACCTGATGCGGCATAAGAGACCGTTGGTCATAATCAGTGTCCAGCGACCACATCGCAATCTGCCTCTTACCGCCGGACACTAGGTCACCCACCTTAGGATCGAAATAGTCGAAGCCGTTGACCTCAACCTCCCAATTGCCGTCCCCGCGTTTGCGCAGCTCGACGTCGGGCTGGCCCATCAGCCAGAACGACTGGTTCGAAGAACGTGCCTTTTTGAGATCCTCCGTCAGCAGATCAGTATTCATCTGCGCTTTCAGAAGGGTAACGCCCGGCCAGTTCACTTCGTCGATGTCCTTGGCGGCCTCAGGATCGAATGTGAAGGCACAGAACAGGATAAACTTCGGCGCTGGGCGCAGGGTTTCCGCCTCGCTCAGCGCCAGTTCCACTTGCCGCTGCTCAAGCGCCGCATGTTCCGGCCCGAAACTTACAACAACCCTTTCGCCGGTTTCGGTCAGCGATCCGCTAGCGTGCAAATGGCGCAGCCCAGGCAACGTCTCAAATTCGGCAAACCGCAGGATCGCCCCTCCCTTGGCGCGCACGCCGGTTTTCAATAACTCGTCGCGCCAGAGCGACTGGCGCGAGGTTTCTCCGGTACGGGCGATACTGTCGTTGGCCTCAACCGGAGGAAGGCCGTCGTCCAGGCTTAAGACTGTGGGTGCAGGCACGGCCTCGACAGAGAACGGGCCAGTGATACGCAGACGGTTTCGGTCGATCCGGGGCTTGTCGTAGAGCGTTTCCTGTTCAGCGTGGTCGGAGATGCTGGCATCCATACGTCGCTGCATCGCCTGACGAGCAGTGTGGAAAGCATCGAAAGGTGCGCGCGCCTCCGCGGGCCAGAGCTCGATGCCCTCCTTGTCCACCGGCCAGTCGAAGGGCACCTCCCATTCGAACAAAGTGTCGCCACTCTCAAAACTGATGGCCTTACCCTTGCGCAAACCCTGGGCGGGCTTAAACGGCTTCGGAGGGTTTGCAGCCAAGGTCATGTTTAGGCTTTCCATCGCCGCAGCAATCTTCGGGTGGTCTTCGCGATAAATCGTGTCGATGTCGGGGTTGTTGGCGATCGATTTCAAGGTGATATGCGGAACGGTTTCAAAATCGAACCCCCCCTTCAACCCCTCATGCGGAAAGCGCAGGGCATAGTAATCGTAACTGGCTGTCATCAGCCGCTGTTTTGCCAGCGTGACCGCCACTCGGGAGGTGTCACATGTGATCCATCGCCGGCCCCATTTTTCGGCGGCGAAAGCAGTGGTGCCCGAGCCACATGTGGGATCAAGCACGAGGTCACCGGGATCGGTGGTCATAATTAGACAGCGTTCGATCACTTTAAGATTTGTCTGGACGACGTACGTCTTTTCGTCTGTAAATGCGCCCGTTTGCGTGTCCATCCAAACATTTGATATTGCCTGAACTAGAAAATCATCAATATAGCGAATATACGATATCGAATTTTGAGTTGGTGTCGCCAAGCGCCCGGCCATTGCCAACCTGCTTACGCCAAGGGGGTGGTGGCATTTCCAATGCGAATTCTTTTCCCATGGATCGAAGTCTAGGCCTTCAAAACGAAAAGGTTGGACTTCAGAAGCTCGATCTTGTGAATAGAGGTTGTCATGTCGGTAGATAACAGAGCCTTCGGGAATGGAGCTTGGTTCGGCTCTCTCGAGTTTCGTCAACACACGTCGACGGCCATCCTTCTCTTTGAGTCGCGTAAAGCGGCCCCCGCGATCATCGGCGATCGTCTTTTCAGTATAGAGCTGGCGATATTTGATCTTTGATTGGTCCTTGCTATACCAAATGATAAAATCAGCCGACCGCGAAAGGGTCGTACTTGCAAAGGCGCTTGTAGTTTTAAAGGGGATTTCTGCAATATAATTTTTCTCCCCAAATATCTCTGACATAAGTGATCTAACATTGTGCACATTTTCGTCCGAAATCTGAACGAACACTGAACCACTTTCGTGTAGCAGGTCCTTGGCCAACACCAGCCGGTCACGCAAATAGGTCAGATAGGAATGGATGCCCAACTCCCAGGTGTCGCGGAACGCCTTGATCATTTCGGGTTCCTGCGTCAGGTCGCCGTCTGAACGGTCCTTGACCTCGCGCTTGTTGGTAAAGGGTTGAAAATTCGACCCGTATTTGATGCCATAGGGCGGGTCGATATAGATCATCTGCACCTTGCCGCCCATACTTTCCTTCGTCAGCAAGGAGTTCATCACTAGCAGGCTGTCGCCCGACACCAGCCGGTTCGACCAGCCTTTTTCGTGGTGGTAGAAATCCAATGCCTGGCGCAATGGCAGGTTTTCGAATGGCGCAGCGAATAAGTCGGGCTGCTGCCATTGGGCGGGCGCATCCTTGCCCTTTAGCCGCTTGACCGCCGCGGCAAGGATCGTCGCCGGGTCTACTCGTTCATGAACGTGAAGGCTGACGGTGTCGACCTCGAACGAAGTCCGTTCGGCCTTGCCTGTCCAGTTAAGGTAAGGCGCCTGCATGCGTTTGAGCTCGTTAAGTGCGTCCTTCATCACCTGCGGGTCATCGCTGGCCAGGGCGTCATCGATCAGCTTTTCCACACCGGCGCGGGCTCTATCGAAGTTCAGCACAGGGTCCAGATGAGGATCGTATGCCCATTTCGTGCGCGCGCCGTCCGGGTCGGTACCTGCATGTACCATCCCCACCTCAGGATTGTTCACACGCATATCGCCATGGCGATAGGACAAGACCTGCACCGGTTCGCCGGACTTGCGGGTTACTTGTCTTCCAGTCGCAGCCCTAGGCTTGCGGAGCCGTGCCACGGTATTTTCCGGCTGGGTTAGTTCAAAATCGTCGCCGTCGTCTTCATCGTCGGCATTATCAATGATGCGATAAAGTGACTCATCACTGCCGGTTCCTTGCCCGAGAACCCCCTCATCGATGAGCGCATCCCGCGCAGCCGCATAATCTTCTTCCGATAGGTTTGCAAACCGCTCACGCAGCAGGGCCAGCATCGTGCCATTGCCAATGGATGAGCCGTCATCGGGCACGACGGACAGGATCAAGGCGGTAAGATTGCTCGTCATGTTGGAGTTATCCGGTATTAGTCGCTTGTTTTTCTTGACCCTATCGCGCGAGTCGGTTGTCACAAAGGAAAATAGCGAACAGAATCCTGAATTCGCAACTCAAAGTAATTTGCCGTTCAAATGTTGCAAGCGCGAAGGCATAACTGGTCCTGTTCGATATGCAGCGGGTTGAGCCGGCTGCCATCACCCGTCGCTACAGTGACGGACCTTGCTTCGCTACGAATGCCGCCTGTCCCGCTCGATGGTCTGCCACGTGACTCCTGGCGCACTGAGCCTGACCTGACCGTTCCTGTATCCCGCGTATCAGCTTGTCGTGGTCATCGGTGTAAATCACAGCCTCGGCCTTGGCTCGGGATATGCCGACATACAGAACGCTCTGATCGACAAGGTTCGTCCGGTTGCTTTCGAAATGGATGAAGGCCCTTTCCGCCGTTCGTCCCTGCGCGGCGTAGGCGGTCTGAACATAGGCATGGCGGATATGCTGATCGGACACCTCGTGGATTGACAAGGTGACGGTCTTGCCGCGCTCGGTCTTGATCGTGACGGTTTCGCGGTGCGGATCGACCTTCGTCACCTCGGCTTTAAGGCCATTGATCCGGGCCTGGGCGGCATTGTTGTGTGTGAATTCGATCCTGTCACCCGCGCGTAGTTCGCGAATTTGTCCCTGGAAGACTTCGACGCTCCCCCATGCGTCGGGTTGCCAGTGTCGCTCTTGGCCGAGTTTGTCCCGGAGCGCCACCGTGCCTTGCTCGACATCAACTCGCGCCACGTCAAATGCTGCACCGCGTTCAATGCCACGCGCTCGCTCAGCTTTGTTGAAAATCACCACGTCGCCCGATTCATAGGCCTTGGCCTCCCTAATCTCGGCTCGGGTCATATCCTTCTGATTGAGGGTGCGCATAGTTGTGGCTTGGCCGCCAAGTTCGCCCCGGTCGGTCAGAGCGGCTCTGATCCGGTCAGTCAGAAGGTCGCGCCCTTCGCGGGATGGGTCAATCACGATAGTCTTGCGCCGCTCATTCTTGTTGAGCGCTGCGTAGTCGTCGGCTATGGCTCCCATGCGGTCGGAGGCGGTGGCCTGCTCCATGACACGGCCACCGCCGCGGTCGAGCGCATCAAGGGCCAGCTTCGCTTGACCCCTTAGAGAATGTTCAACGGCCTCCAATGTCAGGTCATTGGTCTGGCGGACGATTTGTTCAAGCTTGAACGTCGGCATTCCGGCGTCCTGAAGCTGGCGAAAGGCCGCGCCGGCGCCGACAGAGTTTAGCTGTTTGTAGTCGCCTACAAGAACGGCCCTCGCGCCGCGATGTTCAGCCGCTTCCAGCAGGCGAGTCATGTCCCGCGCCGATATCAAGCTGGCTTCGTCTATCAGCCAGATTTGGCGGTCATTGACCTTTGGTTCGGCCTGCCGCTCCATCAGGCGAAGGTGACGTTCGACGGTGACGGCGGGCACGTTCAGGGCATCGCCAAGCGTCTGCGCCGCTGAGGCTGACGGGGCCATTGCCCTGATATCAAATCCCGCAGCCTGCGCCGCGTCGGCGAACGTCGCCAACACCGTCGTCGTCTTGGCCGTGCCGGCATAGCCCTGGACGGCGGTAACGGCATGGCTACTTGCCAGCAGGCCTTTGGTTGCCTGTCTCTGGTCGTCCGTCCAGCTAAAGCCTTGATCCTCAGAATTACGCGCAGCTGTCGCTACGACCTCGGCGGCCTTGATGGGGGAGGCGACGGCCTCTGCGCCATGCCTGCCGCGCATTTCCGCGTTCAATAACCGCTGCTCATAATCGAGATTGGCGCGCGTGGTGTAGCCCTGATTTTCCCGGCCCTGTCGATTGATGAAGGTGCGCGGCACAAGCTCGCCACGCTCAACCGCCTGTGCCATTGCCTCGCGAATGACGGCATTGTCCACCTTACCCATGCCGAAGCGTCCAGCCTCCTTTTGAAGGTCAACGCTGGAAAACACGGCCTGACGCTCTCCCAATTTGCTATGGGCGAAGGCCACCGCCGTATGGGCCAGGGTTTCGGCTTCGCCCTTTATAATCAGCGAACGCCGGTCGTCGCCGGCAAGCTGCTCCGCCGTATGGACTAGGCCCTGACGCTTGGCCTGGTCGAAACCCAATTCATCGGCCTTGTCTCGCCAGCCTTGCACCAAACCGGCCCGGTCGATCTCTCCCTTGCCCTCGCGGGTGTCGAGCGCGGCGATCTGCTTTTCTTCGGCGGACGCTGACGCTCGGTCCTTGCCGCGCGCTTCAAGATGCTTCTCGATCTGTGAAGACCGCTCGCTGAAAGCCAACAGCAAGTCCCGGCTCAAACCCTTGATCTCAAAGTTTGAGTCCTTGCCGATTTCGATCTCGTAACCCAGTTGGACAATCCGGTGCGCCAATTCTTGCCGATATATCTCACCGGCGGCTTTCTGGATTTGGTACAGAGGGCGCGATTCCAGACTGCGCCACGTACCGTCTTCGTCTTGGGTCATATTCAATATGACATTGTGGGTATGAAGTTGCGGGTCTTCCTCGCGGCTGGTCTGGTGCAGGAACGACGCTATGACCAGGTTGCCGGTCTGGACATGTTCAACGCCATCCTCGCCCCGGACACGGGTCTCTGCCGCAAATTCCTCGATGAACGCCATCGTGACCTCAACGGCCTCAGCGTGGGCTTCGACCAGTCGTTCGTCCCCGGTTACCAAAGCCATGACTGAAACCGACTTGGGCGCGGACAGGGTTAAATCCCATCCGGGCCTGTGCTCCAGGACATCGGATTTGTTGGTCCCCAAGGTCGTGCCATCGGGCAAATTACCGTCCAAAAATTCCTTGAAGGTTTCGCGGTCAACCTCGCCCTCCAGGTCGAGCGCGCGTGCCCCTTCGCCTCGCCATTCGGAAGGCGATACGCCGCCCTCACTATAATAGTCGTCGGATTCAAAATAGCTGGCGGCCTGGCCGGAACTACGGATAGCGGAAATGGTGGCGACCATCAGACCGGGCCTCCGGTCGGCAAGACAGGCGACTTGTCGTCGTCATTGTCGTGGCGCTTTTTGCGGCCCCAATAGGTGTCGGCAATGTCACCGGCTACGAAGGCCGGGTGCTTTGGCTCGCCACGGGCAATGATATGGCCATTGCTCAACCGGATCAGGGCAATCGGCAAGCCGTCCGGCAATTGCAGATAGCCGGTGTGCGGCGGAAGCCTTAGCTGGGACTCGATGACGGCGGGCCTTAACTGGCGGGTGGTGCCGAGGCTCGTCCGGCCCTTGCCATGCTCGAAATCCATATTATCGGTGGCCGCGCGGATTTCAATTTCTACGTCACCAAGTGTCTTGCTGATCCAAAGTCGCGTGTCGGAGTCGATGGTTTGCAAAAATAACTTGGTGTTGGCGCAGCCTAACATGGCTTCGGCCCCTTCACCTCCGTAACGGTCGTGCATCTGGCCGATGCTCTGGAAGGTGATAACGACGGACGCGCCGAACTTCCGGCCCTGGGGCAAGAGCCGTAGTAACTGATCGACCCTGGGGGTGTCGGGAAGTTCGTCCAGAAACATCCATACGCGGCGGGCCTTGCTTACCTCCAGACCCAGAATGGATGTGGCGGCGCAATCGAGCCAGCAGGCCATCAGCGGCTTCATTGCCTCGAAATAGTCTTCCTTGCGCTGAACGAATATCCAGGGCTTGCGGCCCGGCATCGCGTCCAGCCTTTTGAAAAAGGCACGGAAGCTGAATGATCCGCCAATCCCTGGCCCGGTGCGCAGATATTGCAAAATGGCGGCGGCCTTGGTCAGCATGAACAGGACCGATCCTGTCGCCCTGTCGGCATCCTCGGCGAAGATGCGCGATGACGACGTATCCTGAAGCCAGGTCTTCAGGTCATCTTTCGACATGGACTGAACGGCCTGGATCAGGTCGGCGATGTCAGTCTTGCCCTCCTGCCATAGGGTGCGCATCATATTGGCCAGCAAGTTGCGACCTGCCGTCGTCCAGACACTATCCTCCTTGGAACCGGAATCGGTGATCAGTTGCGCGGCGATGCGGTCGGCATCGGCAGGGTGGCTGATCTCGCTGAACGGATTCCAATAGGTACCGCGTTCATCGAACGGATTGAGGATCATGTCGCCGCGCGAGGGGTCGTAATAGTGCGCGACAAATTCGCCGCTGGTGTCGTAGACAATGGCGCAGTCGCCTCGCGCCTCAATGGCGTCGAGCATCTGACGCAAGACGGTTGTCTTGCCGGCGCCGGTCGTGCCGATCAAAGCAGCATGACGGGTCTCCATGTTGGACGGCCACGCTACGGTGCCGATTTTGACCGGGTGCTGCCCGATAAGCCCCTGCGTGTGGCGGGCCAGGACCTGCTCGCCAATGATATGGGTGCCGCGCAAAACATCGTCCTGGATGAGTTCTTCGCCGGTCGCCGACAACCACCGCGTCCAGCCGTAGCATCCTGCAAGCCCGAGGGCTGCACCTGCTATTGCGCCGAGGCTGGCAACAAGTTCGAACAAATGGGCGCTACGCTGATAGCCAGGGCTGGCCAGAATGATCGACGCTCGGACAGGCACTTGCACAGTGCCAATGGTGATGTTGACCTTTGGCGGCTCGGCCGGTTCGCCGACAAGCCAATCCATGAAAGCGGCGTGGGCATAGTCGCCGGTCAGGGCTTGGTCGTCATCCGACACGAACACCTTCACGGCGCCGACCGAACACAGGCAGATCGAAGCCGCCGTAATGACGGCATAACCCCTTAGGCGGTGGCCGGCGGCGGCAAGGTTGAGGTTTTGCAACCCCTGGCCGCGTTGCAAATTTTCGAGAACGTTTCTCATGGACGTTCGCCTGCTATTGGTTTCTGGGCTAACGCCTTTTGGCGCTGGTACGCCTCGGCGGCCTCTGTCGCTAAAGCCTGGTTGATTTTGGAGGGGTCGGGTTCGCCCTTGAGGGCGTTGCGCTGGGCGTAGACGTATGCGCAAACTGCCGTGAACAGGACACGGTCGGTTAGGGCTTCCACGCGTCTGACTGCGGCGCTGATGTCGCCCAAGGCGTCGGTCAGGTCGGCGCTGGTGCTCGTCGCCACTGCGCCCGGAATGACCAGCGAGGCGAGGCCTGCTTCAAAAACCCGGATGCCGGCCTGATACAGATCAAGGCCCAGGGCGGCACCGTAGGCCTCGATCATGGCCTTTTGGCTGAGGCTGATACGGATCGAAAAGGGATGCCTGGAAGTCATGAGGGGCTTGCCATGCGCAGGCGTAGCGCATACGCCCAACCTGTTGCGGCGATTGGGAATTTTACGATGGCGACCTTACCGTAGGCGCTCCGCATACGCGCAACGCTTTGATATTTATCGAGACACCTGTGCGTAGGGTGTGATCCTCCTTTCTCCATTTCCTTTCTTATATTCTTGGCTTCGGTATTTGCCTTTTGAGGGTTTGCACCGGCATAGTCGGCATGGCGCGCAGCAAGATCAGCCTTTGCCATTGGAGGACTCCTGAGCTTGTGCAGCCAACTCTAACTTGAGGCGAGCGATGGCGGGCTTGACCGTCTTGGCAATGGCAAGTGGGAGGAAGATGACCGGGAACAGGTGACCCAATTCGCGATGTGCGCCGACGACTTTGAACCGCGACACTTGGTCTGCGTCGTTAATTTTCACGGCGAAAAACTGGACGCACTTCAAGTCGGCGATGTGGATTTCCGACCCCGCCCAGATTTTGAAGCAAGTCAGTATTTGGCTGCGGAGGCGCTGGTCGTTCTGACAATGCCAGAAAAAGCATGCGTGCCATTTGCCGCCATTACGCCGGCAACTGGCCACGACAAAAGGTATAGTGAAGCCGTCGGCGTCTTTGAACTCGAAGCCAACGACGGATGTTTTGGGCACAAGTGTGCCATGAGGATTTTCCATCGGAATGATCCTTTGACCCAAATGGGGCGGAGCAGGTTGTGAGGGGATGTTAGAGGCTGTTCAGCCAGCGTTCGGCCTCGACCTTGGTGATCAAGGTGCGTCGGCCGAATTTCTTAGCTACGATCACGCCTGACTTGATGGCGTTGAATACCGTTGTTCGACCTACCGCGTGAGCCTGGCAGAACTCGGAAATGGAATAGGCTTGCTTGATTTCAGTGTTGTCCATGGCTTCTGCCTGCGTTCAACTGGATGTTGGCGAACGCAGCTTTAGACATCAAAGGCCGAGGTGTCTTTCTCGATGTGCTGGCATAACCAAACTGCGCATCGCTACGCTAGCACAGCTACAAATTATTTTTCGATCGAACCGGGAAGGTACGGTTCTCTACCAGGTAATCGATGAGTTCTGGCGCGTCATGGCGCTTTGCATATAGGCACAGTCCTACGATTCTCTTCGACACGGCCGCCGAATATCTATTCAGGCCGTCGCATTCGGTCCGGATCGCCTTCTCGTACTGCGCCACGGTTTTCGTGTGGCCGTAAAGGCAGAAAAGTCTGTTAAACGTTGAAACGACAACTTCGTACCAATTTGTCTTCGAAACGGCCGATTTTTCACCGCCCAGCTCCCGGTCGGCAATGTACTCTTCGAACTTCGATGCCTGTTCGAATTTGCGCAGGACGCCTGGGTCAAGTGCGTGCATCAGAGCGCCGGCGAAGATTGAGTTATAAATCAGCGCTTCGGTTAGCTGGGGATTTTTGGTGCCTCGCTCGCTGATTCGATTCTCCTCGACCCTTGTGAGGAAGGAAGCGAAGGCCAAACAGATTTTTTGCATGTCCGTTACATCGGGCCGGTCCATGAACCCGGTCGCGACTTCAAGGTTCAATGTTGTCGGATCTATGGCATTCGCCCTAAGGCTATTCACGGCGAGGTCTTCGGCAACATAGAGCGTAGCGCGGGCATGATCGCCATAGTTATTGTCGACGGGGTCCGTCATCAGGATGAGGCGCGCCTTAGCTAGATTTGCCTCGTGCGTTTCGGAGTCCATGCAGGTCCTTTGAGTTGAGTTGGGACGGTCCTGCAATAATGTTGCCATGCCTGGTCGAGGAAAGTAGGCGTTAACGTACGGCGACGGGGTTCTAGCGTTAAAGCACCGGTAGCTCGCAACGTATAAAGCACTATACATTTCCGCGACTTGAATCTACCTTCGCTATAAAAGGGGACTTGAAATTGGATCAAACGCCGGACGCCATTCTCGAATTTGCCGCGGATATTGCGCGAAAAACTTGGGACAAAGGGAAGGGTCCCTTCAAGTTGCCGGACTTGGCACCGGCTTTGAAGGAGGCTGGAATCAACTACCATGACGTGCTCGGGGGGCAACGCCTAAGGGCGTTCCTGCTAACGGCGCCACAAAAAGTAAAGGTCGTAGTTCATCCCACTCAGAGGGCAAACATTGTTCTGATCCCGCCGGAGGAGACGTTCGAATGGCCGGAAGGCACATCTAAATCGAGCCCTATGCCATCTTTCAACACACCGCTAGTTCCTGAGTTCGTCGGCAACAGCAAGCGTCGCTATATCGTCTCAAATTTCCTGCGATTGGTTTCGGAGCTATCTGACGACGACGCGGCGCAAGTGCAAATTCCAACTCACATCTTGATCAAACTTATGCGTGATCGATGAGAGTCACGCTTGCTTTCGCCACGGCGGATGCGAAGCTTCTTCCATACCTGAGAACCCAGCGCCAGGCCGTTCTACCGGCGGAGCTTCGCAATCAGGGATACTGGAAGGGCTGTCATATCGCCGTCCAGTTCAACGAAATTAGCTTGAAAACGAGTGCGGATGAGCTAGGCAAATGGTTGCGTCGGCTCGCGTCTGCTGCGGACGCCTTGATTCTGATCGTCGATGAGGATTTGCGAGGAACGGTCCACGAGTTCGAAGACGCATATTTTGTTGTTTCCCGACCGAAGTATCCCGGCAAAAACATGCAGAATGAACTACGTGCAGTAATCGCACCGGCGCTGAAACATTTCGGTATCTATTTGAGCCGCTTCAATTCCCTACGCAATCAGCGGATTTTGTTGCTGCCGCTGGACATTTTCCAAGCAGCCGAGCTTGATGACCTCCGCCAACGATTGACGTTCGACAAGATGGAACCACAGCTTGCTGAAGATCTCGACCTATTGCTGTCGGAGCTAAACGACCGCGCGAGGCCAAAGACCAAGACGCGAAAACAGGGGAAAGCCGTCCATCTTGTTGACGACCGCCCTCTTTTTTACCGCTATGGTCCAGAACATCACGCCCTACCCGAAACTGGACGGCCGCCGCATGCCGAAAAATGTTGGCACAACAGCCTATTTCGCTTCGGACGGGCTTATGATGGCGGTTTGCATCACAATGTCGATGACGGCGACGATCCGAGCCATGCGGCTGGCAAATTCGTCGGTTGCCACGGTCAAATGGTCGAGGTGATGGCCAAGCCGTATTTGAACATCTTTCCAAATGGTCATGTCTGAAATGCGAAGGGGAGCAGCTAGCGCTGCTCCCCTTACTAAACATGTTGCCTAACGTGCTCTTTTCCTTCACAGCCGCGTCGGACCGGATCACGGCCTGAATTGCCGATCTTTCCCGTCTTTCGTCTGGTCTCTCAGGCGTTCCGCTGCCTAACAAGTAGGTCCTCAGGGGAACGCATAAAGAAAAATCGTAGACGTTACAAAAATAGGCGGTAATCCTTAAGAGTCAACGAAAATACTTCAACATCTTATCGCCCACGCCTTAGCGTTCCGCACGGAATGCCTATTTACCCCGCCTTTAAGGGGACCACTTGTCCGCCAATGCGAAGCTTATCGAGATAATCGGACCACCACTGTGCCATGCGCACCCGTTCGTCCCAGTGTTTGCCCCTATGGTATGCGGCCCGAACTTTGTTGGTGTCCTTGTGCGCAAGTGCGTGCTCAATCGCGTCAGACGACCAGAGGCCCGATTCATTGAGTAGGGTGCTGGCTGTGCTGCGGAAGCCATGCGCGGTCATTTCGTCGGACGTATAGCCTAGGCGTCGCAGGACGACATTTATGGTGTTCTCCGACATCGGCACATGGTTTGATCGGATCGAGGGGAACACGTATTTCGCGCAGCCTGTGATTTCGCGAACCTCTTCAAGGATGGCGAACGATTGGCGAGACAAAGGAACTACGTGCTCGCCACGCATCTTCATTTTCGCCGCCGGAATTCGCCAAACTTTGGCGTCAAAATCGAATTCCACCCATTCCGCATGACGCAACTCGCCCGGGCGGACGAATAGGTGAGGTAGGATTTTCAATGCGAGCTTGGTCGTTGTGAAGCCTTCGAGGTTGTCGATCGAACGAAGCAATTCGCCTACCGCCTTCGGTTCAATAATTGCGGCGTGATGCTTCACCTTCGGTGAAACGAGCGCCGCGCCGAGATATGCAGCAGGGTTGTTTGAGGCCCGGCCGGTGATGATGGCATATTTGAAAACGCGGCTGGCGAACTCGCAAACGCGTTTTGCGCTCTCGTGATTTCCCTTTCGCTCAATCCTCTTTAGAACGGTAAGAACTTCCACTGGCTGGATGTCAGCGACGGGTGATGCTCCCAAGTCCGGTTCCAGCTGAGCAGCCAGCCATCGGGTTTTAACGACGGTGGCTTTGGCGCGGCCGTCGCGTTCAATCTTGTCTACGAACTCGTCGGCGACAGATTTGAACGTATTCCCCGCGGCTATGACCGCGGCGACGGCTTTCCGCTTCTTATCCGCTCGCGGATCGACGCCCTGGTCCAGTAGCTCCTTTGCTTCGTCGCGCTTCTTTCGGGCCGCCTTAAGACCGACCGTCGGATAGGTTCCGAGTGATAGTTGCTGCTCTTTGCCGTGATACCGGTATTTTAGACGCCAAAGTTTTCCCAAAGCTGGGGTGACGATTAGGAATAAACCGCCCTCATCGAAAAGCTTGTAGGGAGCGGATTTCGCTTTTGCAGTACGGATTGCAGAATCAGAAAGCGCCATTTTGGGGGTCACTTCAATTGTGGTTGTCGAGCTGACCCCCAAAGTGACCCCCAAATGCCGTGAATTTCGGCGAACTTGGTCGGACCGCTGTGAACGTCACGGTCGGTAAGTTACCACAAATAAAGGATTTTTCAAACGTTGGCGGACGTTTTTGAACGAGAGGTTGGTGCCGGCTACAGGAATCGAACCCGTGACCTGATGTTTACAAAACAACTGCTCTACCATCTGAGCTAAGCCGGCAGCCACCAAGACGGCGGGTTATGCCGAGACCTGCATGCCTTGTCTAGCCCAATCGTTCGGCGACAACCGCCTTCCACCAGGCAATGCCTGTGGGGATAACCCCGTCATTGAAGTCGTAGGTCGGGCTGTGCAGCATGCGCGGGTGGTCGACGCTGCCCTGGCCCAGCCAGATATAACACCCCGGACGCGCTTCCAGCATGAAGGCGAAGTCTTCGGCGGTCATCGATGGCGGTTCGTCGCGGCGGACATTGTCGGCGCCGACAACGGCCGCGGCGGCGCGGGCGGCGGCTTCGCTTTGCGCCGGGCTGTTGATCGTCGCCGGGAAACAGCGGCGGTAGTCGAAATCGATCTCGACGTTCATGGCCGCGCCGATGCCTTGGGCGATCTCCGCCATGCGGCGTTGCGCCAGGTCGCGGATCTGCGGATTGAAGGCGCGCACCGTGCCGCGCAGCTCGGCGGCCTCGGCGATGACATTGTCGGCGGAGCCGGCGTGGAACTGGGTCACCGAGACGACAACCGCCTCATGCGGTGGGGTGCTACGACTGGCGATCGTCTGGAAGGCCGCGACGATCTGGGCCGCGGCGACGATCGGATCGATCACCAACTGCGGCATGGCCGCGTGACCGCCCTTGCCGGTGACGATCAGGCTGAAAAAATCGCATGAGGCCATCATCGGCCCCGTGCGCACGCCGATCGTCCCGGCCGGCATCTGCGGCCAGTTGTGCAGACCGTAGACCTCTTCGATACCGAAGCGCTCGAACACGCCTTCGTCGATCATCACCTTCGCGCCGCCCAGGGCCTCCTCGGCCGGTTGGAAGATCAAAACCACCGTGCCGGCAAAATCGGGATCCTCGGACAGGCCGCGCGCCGCGCCCAGCAGCATCGCCGTGTGCCCGTCATGGCCGCAGGCGTGCATGCGCCCGGCATGGGTCGACATATGGCCAAAGCGGTTCATCTCGGTCATCGGCAAGGCGTCCATATCGGCGCGCAGGGCGATCGTCTTGCCCGGGCCGCGTTTGCCGGGAATCACCCCGACCACACCGGTCGTCGCAAAGCCCGTATGGGTCTCGACGCCGAAGGATTTCAGCTTGTCCAACACAAAGGCCGACGTCTTGACCTCCTCATAGCCCAGCTCCGGCCGCGCATGGATATGACGACGCCATTCGGCAACTTCGGAAAAACTGTCGGGCATGGCTACTCCGTAGGCTGATCAGCCCCTAAATTAGGGCTTGCTAGAGCCAAGGCAAGAAAATACAGGTCAACGCCCGGCCAAGTGCCTAAAAGATATAAGACGAGGGGCCAATTGGCCCCTCGACCCCAAGATTGAAGACGCAAAATGTCACGTATCCTCATCACCTCCGCACTTCCCTATATCAACGGCATCAAGCACCTCGGCAACCTGGCCGGGTCGATGCTGCCGGCGGATGTCTATGCGCGCTTCATGCGGGCGAGAGGGCACGAGGTCCTTTACATCTGCGCCACCGACGAGCATGGCACGCCGGCCGAGCTGGCCGCCGCCAAGGCCGGCCAGGACGTGCGCACCTATTGCGACGAACAGCACGATATCCAGA
>FTCV01001355.1_pt1 | contig 28380 bp, 26 predicted proteins | sample 1639691 | NCBI WGS metagenome assembly FTCV01 (sample SAMEA3914864, study PRJEB12502) | metagenome | biome: forest; material: soil | place: USA | collected 2012-03-12 | depth 0.3 m
GGCGACCGACAAGGCCGCCGCGGCCCGGCAGCAGGTCGCCATCTGGGCCGGCGTCGCAGACCGCGTGCGCCGGCAGCAATCCGGGGGGGCCGGTCCGTCGCTGTCGGGTGGAGGGTTCTGATGCGGCGACCACGCCCCGCATCCGGCAACGTCGTTCCGCTGCTGGCATCCCCGCCAGCAGCCTACGACCCCGCCTTGCCGGCCCGGCAGCGGCAAGCCGCTCTTCTGGAGGGGCTGCCGGAAACGCTCCGGGCGATCGTCATCGGCAGGGTAACGCAACGGGCGTGCTTTGACGGCGCCGATGGTTTCACCGGACTGCGCGAGACGTGGTCGCCGCCGGCCGTCGTCGAGCCGGCCGACGCCGAAGCCGCATCCCGGGCATCGGCCGAGATCGCGATGGAGATCCTGGCCCCGGTCGATCCCGGGTGGCTGCTGGCCCGCCTCCTGGCCCTGTTCGCGCATTGTCCGCCGCGCTCTGTCCCTTTGGATCCGGCCGTCGAGCAGATGGTGGCCGGCGACTGGGCCGCGGATCTGGGCGAGTATCCGCAATGGGCGGTGGACCAGGCTGTCCGCATCTGGCGCCGGACCAGGAAGTGGCGGCCGACGATCACGGAGATGCGGGCGCTGTGCGACGAGGCCGTCGCCGCCGAGCGTTCCCTTGCCGACCGGTTGCGTCGGATCGCCGCCGCTTCTTCAGCGGGAACGGGAAGGGGAGGGGGGCTAAGCAGGCTTCGCTAGATCGGGCCACAGGCCCGGCCTAGCGAAGCCTGCGGACTCTATGGTTTTGCAGGCTTTCCGAGCCCGCCCATGGATGGGCGGAGTTCGGAAAGCCTGCTTAGCCATCCGGGCCATGGCGGAGAAAGCAGGCTCCGCACCGACGCGATGACCGTCACCGGCAAGCCGCCGATCGAGACGATCCGGCTGGCGACGGGATTCCGCCGGGTCGAGGGACCGGTCTGGTTCGGCGACGGCCGCTATCGGCTGTGGAGCGACATCCCGAACGACCGGATACGGCAACATGCGCGCCCGCCAGGGGCGCCGGATCACCGGCGAACAGGGAACTCCGGTGCGGCTGGGGCATGGGCAGCCCCGAACCGGACGGCATCATGGTGTTCTCGCCCGCGGGCGAGGCGATCGGCCGGATCGCCCTGCCGGAGCGTTGCGCCAGCCTCTGCTTCGGCGGTGCCAAGCGCAACCGGCTGTTCATGGCAGCCTGCCGGTCGCTGTACGCGGTCTACGTCAACACGCGCGGAACGGTCCGCCGGCAGGCGAAGAACCAGCGGCTGCCTGTGGAAAATCAGCCACCAAGACAACCAGGACACCAAGGTTTCTTGAAAACGATAGGTCGTCTCCGCCTGCGGTCGAACGGCTGGTCGCAGGTTTTTATAAGGCCTTGGCGTCTTGGTGGTTGATTTCTAGCCGGGAGGTGCCATCAGAGAGCCGACGTGAAGGCCGGCTCGGTCTTCTCGGTGATTTCCTCGACGGTGACGCCGGGAGCGAGTTCGAGAAGGGTCAGGCCACCGTTCCGCTTGTCGACGGCGAAGACGGCCAGGTCGGTGACGACCAGATCGACCACGCCGGTCCCGGTCAGCGGCAGGTTGCAGCGGGTCAGGAGCTTCTTCTCGCCGTCCTTGGCGGTGTGCTCCATCAGCACGACGACCTTCTTCACGCCGGCGACCAGGTCCATGGCGCCGCCCATGCCCTTGACCATCTTGCCGGGGATCATCCAGTTCGCCAGATCGCCGTTCTCGGCCACCTGCATCGCGCCCAGGATGGACAGGTCGATATGCCCGCCGCGGACCATCGCGAAGCTGTCGGCGGAGGAGAAATAGCTGGTCTCCGGCAACTCGGTGATGGTCTGCTTGCCGGCGTTGATCAGGTCGGGGTCCTCTTCACCCGCGATGGGGAAAGGACCCATGCCCAGGATGCCGTTCTCGCTCTGCAGGGTCACCTGCATGCCGTCGGGAATGAAGTTCGCCACCAGCGTCGGGATGCCGATGCCCAAATTCACATAGAAGCCGTCCCGCAGTTCGCGCGCTGCACGGGCGGCCATCTCGTCTCTGGTCCATGCCATGGTGGAAGCTCCTCAGGCCGATTTGCGGACGGTGCGCTGTTCGATGCGCTTTTCGTAGTTCGATCCCTGGATGATGCGCTGAACGAAAATACCCGGGGTATGGATATGGTCGGGATCGATTTCGCCCGCCTCCACCAGGATTTCGACCTCGGCGACGGTCGTCCGGCCGGCGGTCGCCATCATCGGGTTGAAGTTGCGCGCCGCCTTCCGGTAGATGAGATTGCCGGCGGTATCGCCCTTCCACGCCTTGACGATCGACAGGTCGGCGACCAGCCCGCGTTCCATCAGGTAGGTTTCGCCGTCGAATTCCTGGGTCTGCTTGCCCTCGGCGATCAGCGTGCCGACGCCCGTCTTGGTGAAGAAGGCCGGGATCCCGGCGCCACCGGCGCGGATGCGTTCGGCCAGCGTGCCTTGCGGATTGAATTCAAGCTCCAGCTCGCCCGACAGGTACTGCTGGGCGAACAGCTTGTTCTCACCGACGTAGGACGAGACCATCTTCCGGATCTGGCGGGTTTCCAGCAGCTTGCCCAAGCCCCAGCCGTCGACGCCGCAGTTGTTGGAGATGACCGTCAAGCCCTTGACACCGCTGTCCTTCAGGGTGTCGATCAGGTTTTCCGGAATACCGCACAACCCGAAGCCGCCGGCCATGATCGTCATGCCGTCGCGCAACAGCCCATCCAGGGCACTGCCGGCATCAGGATAGACTTTTCCCATAGGTTTCTCCCAGTGCTGCTATTGTAACAAAATTTCGTAACCACAAACGAAGACGGCGCGCGGGGTCGCCGCACGCCGCAAAGCCGTCATTTATGATACGATTTTTATTTTTGCACCAGCGAACATTTCGATTCCGGCAGCGGCAGGAACGCCTGGTCACCGGGGATGGTCGCGCGCAGCGTGCAGCAATCCCAGGGTTCCCCAGGGTTCCTTGGATTCGGAGGGCTTCTTCACATTCAAGCCCCTTTCTCGAAGAAGGGCTTGAATGGGACTTCCCCGCCAGGGGGAAGCCTGGAATGTGTCCGCCGGCTGAACAAGCGCTGCGTCCTCGAACCCGTCGGCGACCTTCCTCCCGCCGGGGCGCGCTATCATGCTCAAATCGAGAGCGTCGTCACGGTGGCGCAGCCCAAGCCCTTATGCGTCGCCTTGTCGTTTTGGTATTCAGGGTTCCTTTCCCTCATGGGCGAAGACGCGATTTCGGACAGTGCGAAACTCATCGGTCATCGCGCGCATGGGAGCCGCGGCGCCGTCGGCCATGATCTCGGTGAGATGTGCCGCTATGTCGTCCGGTCCGAGCCCCTCGATCGAAGGGGCAAACCAGCCTGCGTTCAAGCTGCGGGTCAGGCGCGCATAACGTCCGGCCTGGGCGGAAATGCATTCGCCGCTGATCGCGCAGGCCTCACTGACCAGATAGAGCGTGGCGGCGGTCACCGTGATGGGCGGCGAGCGATGAGCGATCTCGCGTTGATAGCGGACGTTGGCGGCCGCGTCGCGCGCCGGGACCGCCAGTGCGGGGTTTTCCTGTGCCATCGGCGAGGTCGCAAAAGGCAGAATCCCGTTCACCTTGATTCCCAACGGCTCGCCCTCCATCGCCAGGGAGGGGACAAGGCCCAGCATCGCCGCCTTGGCCGCGCTGTAGGGGCTGTTGCCCTCCATCCCGAAATTCGCCGCCGAGCTGGTCATGACGATCCGGCCATATCCGGCCTTTGCCATCTCTCGCCAGACGGGTTGCGTCACGTTGAACACGGCGTTCAGATGGACGTCGATGGTCCAGCGCGCGACCGACAGGTCCAAGTCGGCGAACATCGCGCGGCGCAGGACGCCGGCGTTGTTGATCAGGATATCGACGCGCCCGAAACTCTCGAGTGCCAGTTGGCAAATGGCGGCGGCCGCCTGCTGATCGGTGATGTCATGGTTCGACGCGACTGCCGTGCCGCCCAGCGCCCGTATCTCGGCGACCACCGCGTCGGCTCGGAACACGCCAAGGGCATCGTCCATCCCGAGGTCGTTGACGACGACCTTTGCGCCGCGCGCTGCAAGGCCAAGTGCATAATCGCGCCCGATTCCGCGCCCGGCACCGGTCACGATCGCCACACGATCCCTGAAGTGAATGGACATCCGCATGTTCTCCCGCACACGAGGTGATGGTTCAATAGCCGGCTTTGACATAGGGGCCCATGCCCCGGCGATAGACCAGCAGGTTCCGCGTGTAGCGGCACACCAACCGGTCGTCGGCAAAGGCGCGGGTGTCCACGGTGGCGATGCCCTGATCGGGGCGCGACGCCGACGGCCTCGTCGCGACAATCGTGGATTCCGCCAGCAATGAGGCGCCCGGGGCGACGGGTGAGGGCATCTCGATCCCGGTCCAGCCGAGGTTGGCCACCACGCGGCCGAAGCTGCGGGTCGTCAGCGCCGTCACCGCGCCCAGCACCAGCGGTTCCCACACCATGTCGGGGACGTTGGGATGCCGGGCTCGAAAGCCCGCGTCATGCCACCTGGGATTGATTTCCAGCGAGCGCAGCGCCGCAAGGCGGCTTTCCTCGATCGTCAGGCTGCGGGACGGCCAATGCTCGAACGTCTCTCCCACGGCAAGATCCTCGAAGAAGAGGCCGGTCTGTTCGACGAAGGTGCCATCCGGGTCCTGATGATGGAGCAGGAAGCGATCCTCGGTGCAGACCGGCAGGGCGGGATCGTCCTCGGGATGGCAACCGCGCCGGTAAAGCTCGATGCGGCATTCGATGCAGGCGATCTGGCCGCCCGCCCGGTTCAGGCCTTTGATGCGCAGCGCGACGACGCCGACGTCCGGGTCATCCCCGCCGCTGACCGACAGGACTTCGGATTCCGAATAAAGCGTCTCATCGCCGCGGACGGGCGCGGTCAGGGCCAGGCTGTCGATCCCGAGGATGCCGCGGCGGCGGTACCAACTGCGCGAAATCATTCCCATGAAGCGCTGCACCGTCATGGTGCTGACGGTCAGCGGCTCCTGCCATTCGGTCTGGGCGGCGTAATGGCTGTCATAGTGCAGATGGGCATTGTTGATCAGATCGACGGCGTCGATATGATTGTCGCGTTGAGAGATGTCGATGCCCGGGCGATGCCGGATGCGAAGACCGGGTTGCACGTCCTCGAAGCTGAGCCCGAAGCGTTCGCGGTAGCGGTTCGGCCCGATGCGGAGATAACCATAGCGGCTCAAGGTCTGGCATCCTTATCTCTGCGGGGGGCGGCGCGTTGCAGGATGCGTTCTGCCGCCAGGGCGACGGGGCGGTCGATCATGCGGCCGTCGAGGCTGCACGCCCCGCCGCCCGCGGCGGCAAGTGCGGCAATGACGCGTCCGGCATGAAGGATTTCGTCCGGCCGTGGCGAGAAGGCATCGTTGATCGCCGGAACCTGACGGGGGTGGATCGCAAGCTTTGCCGAGAAGCCGAGCGTTCGCGCGGCACGGGCCTCGGCCGCGACGGGAGCGGTTTCATCCACGATGAGCGAGGGCACGTCCCAGGCCGGGCAGCGTCCGATGGCGGCGGCCTGGACCAGTCGCCCCCGAGCGGGGAGCAGGGGGTCCCATGCCAGCGTCACGCCAAGATCGGCAGCGAGATCCGCGCCGCCCAGCGCAAGTGCGGCAACCTGGGGATGTCGGGCGATCTCGGGCGCCGCTTCAAGGCCGAGGGCCGTTTCGATCAGCGCGATGATCGACGGCGGCTCGCCCGCGGCCGCGAGATGGGCCGCCGCGAGGTCGATTTCCCAGGGACCTTCCGCCTTGGGCAGCATGATCGCCGTCCAGCGGGGCGCCGTTTGACGCAGCATAAGAAGGTCTTCGAGCCCCGCGCAGGTGGTGGCATGGTTGACCCGAAGCGCCAGGACGACTCCTTCCGGCGCCTGCCATTCCGCCAGGGACCGGCGGGCGGCCGCCTTTGCCTCGGGCGCGACCCCGTCTTCCAGATCGATGATCACGATGTCGCAACCCGAAGCCACGGCCTTGTTCAGGCTGGCGAGCCGCGTTGCGGGCGTGAAAAGGGCGCTGCGGATGTGGCTCGGGTTCCATGGAGGTTCAGCCATCGCGGCGACCGTTCAACAGCCGCGGGATCGTCGCGGTCAGGCTGCGGACCTTCTTCTCGTTCGCGATGGCGCCAATCCGTTCGCACAGTTGCACAGCGGCTTCCCTGCCCAGCAATGGCCCCGTCCGGGCAATGAAACGGGACTCCATCATGTCCGGCGTGGGGAAAAGCAGGTTTTCGCCATCGTCACGCAGCGTGATCGTCCGGGCGTCGGCCAGATGAATCGCGATCTCGACGTTTTCGTCCTTGGCAGGCTCCAAAGTGATCTTGGCGGTCAGCGCGGCGATTTCGGAATCGGCATGATTCCGCGCGAAGAAATCGGGATTGTCGACCGGATGTCCCAGCAGCGCTGCGGCCGCGGTGAAGCGCGCCGACATTTGCGCCGCGAGCATGTTGGGGAACGGCGCCGCCCGCGAGACTCCGGGGCTGTTGAGCCCGTTGGTACCCGCCATGGGGCGCGTGACGGTGACGGCGGAGACCTCGGACGGCAGGAGAGGCCGTTCCAGCCCGTCGACGATCAGGGCAATGGTCTTCTGGTTCTGAAGGCAGGCGGCAAAGCGCTTGGTGCCGACCCGTTCGATGCCGTAGGCCTCCCGCTCCTTCAGCAGTTCGTCCGGCGCGCCCTGAACCCCGCCATAGGTGCGGAAGAATCCGAACTCTCCCTCCAGCGCCTCACGGGGCGTGGCGGCACCCGCCAAAGCCAGCCGGGCGGCGGTGATGCCGTTGCGCGCGGCGAAGGCGGCTTCGAAATACGCATCCATGGTGCCTTCGAAGATGCCTTGCGTGGTGCCTGCGGCCAGAACCGCCGCAATGCCGATCGCGGCGGACATCCGCTCGGGCGAGGCGCCCAGCAGGCTTGCGCAGGCGGCGGCCGATCCGAAGCTTCCCATCACGCCGAGCGGCCGGAACCGGCGTTGGACGATTTCGGCCGGGCCGGCAAATCCGATCCGGCTGACGGCTTCGTAGCCGACAACCATCGCCGTCAGCAACGCAGGACCGCCGGCGTCGATCTCTTCGGCCAGGGCAAGCGCGGCCGGGATCACGAATGTGCCCGGGTGGCTGCCCTCGCGCAGACCACCCGGGCCGCAATCCTCAAGCAGGCTGCCATGTCCGATCGTGCCGTTGATGAAGGCGGCATCCTCGGCGGCTATCCGGCGACCCTGACCAAAGCCGAAGCTTTCGCCATGGCTGTGGCCAAGCGCCTTCCAGGCCGTTTCCGATGCCGGGAGACTGCCATGGGCGAGGCTGACGCCCATGGCATGAAGCAGGCGGCGGCCAGCGGAATCCCGGGTCGGTTGGGGAAGATCCGGCCATGAGATCCGGCACAGCCTTCTTGCGAGCTGAAGAGACCAGCCCTCGTTTTGCTCCTGACTCACCGCTTGCTCCTCCTCGCGCTCAGATCGACCCGGCGCGGGCCAGCACCAGGCTGGCCACCCGATAATCCGGATTGGTGATGACCTTGCCGTTCAGCACGGCCGCGGGATCACCCGCCGCGACCGCCGCCTCGTACGCCTTGGAGACGGCTTCTGCCGCGGCGACCTGTTCGTCGCTTGGCGACATCACGCGGTTGATGATCTCCAGATGCGCGGGCGAAAGGCCGATGCAGGCGGTATAGCCCAAATCCGACCAGCCCCTGATGAACGCCTCGACCTTGGTGAGGTCACGGTAGTCCGGAATCATCGAGCCGCCGGTGCAGAACAGTCCGTAGGCCGCGGCGGCAACCGCGATCTTCGTGCGGGCATAACCCGCCGAGCCCGGGTGAAGGTCGTCGCCCGCATCGTTGAACGGGCGCGAGCCGACATCGGCGGCGTAATCCACATAGCCGAAATGCAGGCCGACGATACCGTCGACGCTGGCGATGCGGTCAAGCTCGATCAAGGCGCGCGCCGTTTCGATCATCGGATAGACGCCACGCCCAGGGCAGTGCTGTCGCAGGGTCCGGACCACGTCTTGAATCTCGGACGGCGTCTCGACCTTGGGATAGCAGATGACGATATCATCGTCGATCCGCGCCAGCGCTTCGAGATCCGCGCGGCCCCAATCCGTCGCCAGATTGTTGACCCGGACGATGATTCTGCGACCGCCGAAATAGTCGCGATTCTTCAGCACCTCAAGAATGCGGTCGCGGACCGCCACCTTGTTGGCCGGGGTCGCCGAATCCTCGAGATCAAGCATGATCCCGTCGGCGGTGGCGGTCGGAACCTTGGACCAGAACTTCTCGTTCAGGACGGGAACCTCAAGCAGGCTTTTCATCCCTGCAAAATGTTTGCGCGGGGCGATCATACCGTTTCGTTCTCCAACAGGAAGCCTTGCAGGCAGTCAAGGAATTCCTGCGGTTTCTCGCGCAGGAAATAGTGCCCCGCATCGAACCAGGTCGCGCGCGCGTTCGGCATCGTCGCCAGCATCTTGTCGACCACGCCCGCGTCGATCACATTGCTGGTCCTGCCGGCCATGAGCAGCGTGGGCATGGTCAACTTGGCGGCCATCTTCCACAGGTATTTCACATCCGGCAGGCTGATCGAGCCGGCGATCCATTGCAGGTCGGGATCCTGCTTGGGCACCAGCTTGCCCGCCCAGTTGCGCCGAAGCTGATGTTTCACATGAAGGTCGATGAATTCGGGCTGCCACTCCGCGTGGTGGCCCAGATAGAAAGCGCGCGCCTCCCCCTCATCGCGGAAGCCGCGCAGATTGGTCGTCTCGGTCAGGAAGTCGCGCATGGCCACCGCGCCGGTGGCCGAGTTTTGCGGGCCTGCGTCCGAAAGCGCCAGGCTGCGGATCCTCTCCGGGCGTTCCCCCGCCACCGCGATCGCCACGCGGACGCCGTTCGAATGACCGACAAGATGCAAGGGGCCGGTACCGAGGGCGTCGATGAAGGCATGGATGTCGTTCGCGAACTGCCGGACGCGATAGCCCTCGCGGGCCCAATCGCTGTCGCCGTGGCCGCGCAGGTCCGGGCAGATGACGTGATGGTTCTTCTGCAGTTCGCGTGCGAAAGGATCCCATGTGTGGCAGGTCACGTTCAGGCCGTGCAGCATGAGAAGCGTCGGTTTCGAGGGAGAACCCCATTCGGTGTAATGCAGGCGCAACCCGTTCAGGGTGATCCAATTGTCCTGATAATTCTCTGGCACGCGAAAATACTCCTCTTCGACTGAAGTTTCGATCGGGTCAGGTCTGCGGAACCCGTGCCGCAGCGGCCTGCAGTGCTTCCCGATGTTGTGGATGGGCGATCGCGGCGAGTGCAGCGGCGCGTTCGCGCATGGTCCGGCCGCGCAGGTCCGCGCAGCCGAATTCCGTGACGACAAAATCCACGTCCTGCGCGGCGGAGGTGGCGGGTTGTCCTGCGGGCAAGGCGGCGATGATCCGGCTTTGTCCCCCGCCGGTGCAGGAGGGCAGGGCGATCACCGATCCTCCCCCCTTGCTCAGGTGTCCCGCGCGCACGAAATCACTCTGGCCGCCGCCGCTGATCAGGCGGCGCCCCTGGATATACTCGGCGTTTGCCTGTCCGCCCAGATCGACGTCGAGCGCGGAGTTGATGGCCCAGAGCCGTTCCTGGGCCGCCAGACGCCGGGGAGCGTGCGTATCCGAGATCGGCCTCAGCGAGACCGCCGCCGCGAGCAGGTCTGCCGCAGGTCCGGCTGGCCCGAGCAGGCCGGTCGCGACGACGCGCCCGGGATCGAGCGATTTCCGGGCGCCGGTCATCGCGCCAGTTTGCAGCAGGCCGCTTATGCCCGACGTGACGATACCGGAATGAAACCCGAGATCGCGTTTGTCGGAAAGGGCCGCGAGTATCGCCTCCGGCAGAGAGCCCATTCCAAGCTGGAGCGTTGCGCCATCCGGCACCAGCGCGGCGATGTTGCGGCCGATCAGACGCTGCACGTCGGTCGGGTGAGCGGCCACCGCCGCCGGATCCGTCCGCGGCGGCGCGGTGAGGACAGCGGCGAACCTGCCCTTGGGAACCTTGGGCGCATCATGAAAGACAAAGCCGCCGGACCGCAGCACGGCCACCGCGGTTGCGCCCGAAGCAAGCGCCGAGGCGGTATAGCCGACCATCGAACCATAGCCGAGTTCCGCATCGGTCTTCCGGCCGCTCATCTCGGCGATGACCAGATCCAGCCCGATGCGGCCGTCCGCCAGCATCCCGTCGATGTCCCAGAGCGCATTGGGGAAGTGATCGACCTTGCCGTGCCAGTCACGCGCGATTCCTCCGGCCAGCGGCACCAGCCGCAGCATCCCTTCCTTGACGGCGCGAAAATGATCGGTGCGAAGGAAGGCGAAGCGGCCTGCCAAATCGGCGAAATACAACGAGAGCCGGGTGCCGCTCGCGATCGCCGCGTCGATCAGGGCGGCGGCCAGTTCGGTCGGTTCCTGCGGAGACATGGCCATCAGCACGCGCATTTCGGCGCGGCCAGCCAGCAGGTCGCGCACGATTCCCGCAAGATCCTGACCTCCTTCGAGCCGTTCCATATGCCGATCTCCTGCGTCCGACGGTCCATCAGAAATAACATTCACCACGCCTATTGTAAATAGGTCGGCTTAAATGTTATAAGCGGGGAAACTTGAGACCGGCCGGTGCGGGAGCCTCGAAGGCAGGCCGATGTGGCTTGGCACGGCTTGGAGGAGGCAAGATGCAAAAGCAGGAAAGCCAGGGGGCCCGTCGCATCGTGGATTGCGACGTTCATCCGCTCATCAAGAGCGTCGCCGCTTTGAAGCCCTATTTTTCCAAGGAGTGGCGCGAGTTCTTCGTGCCCGACAGCATCGGGCAAACCAGTTCGAACGGATTCGTCTTTGCCCGCGCCCGGGATCGCTATCCGCATCCCAACACGACCTACCGCCTTGATGCTCTGCCGCCGTCCGGCGGTCCTGCCGGTTCAGACCCGGCCTTCGTTCTCAAGGATCTGATCGAGCCCAACGGCATCACCACCGCGCTGCTGCTGCCGCAGGAGCATTATGGTGTGATCCGGTTCTCGAATCCGGCGGCGGCCGTCGCCTTCGAGCGGGCGAACAACGCGTATCTCATCGATCACTGGCTTTCGGCCGATCGCCGCTTCGCCCTGGCGATGACCGTTTCCGAGCATGATCCGATCGCGGCGGCGGCCAGCATTCGGGAATTGGGCCATCGCGACGGCGTCGTCGGGGTCCAGGTTTTGATCAACAGGAACATGCTGGGATCGCTCGTCTTCGATCCGATCTACGCCGCCGCGCAGGACATGGACCTTGCCATCGTCAGCCATCAGAATGGCTCGGAAGGATGCTACTCCTATTCACAGGTGCCGGCCGGCGGCGTGCCGCGCTTTTATGGCGAGCGTCACAGCGTGCTGCCCCAGGTCGGGGCGGCCAATGTGGTGGACATGATCGTGTCCGGTGTCTTCGAACGTTTTCCAAAGCTGCGCGTGGTCATGGTGGAATGGGGCTTCTCCTGGCTCGGGGCGCTGATGTCGCGGGCCGATTACCTGTGGGAGAGGAATCGCAGCGCCGCGCCACATCTGAAGCGCCGCCCGAGCGAGTATCTTGTCGAGCATTTCAAGTTTGCGACCCAGCCTCTCGACGAAGCATCCAGCAGCCGCGAGTTCGAGGCGATGCTCGGCATTCCCGATCTCGACAAGATGCTGCTTTTCAGCTCGGACTATCCGCATTACGACACCGACACGCCAAACATCATCGTCGGGAAGATCCCTGAACGGATGAAGGACGCCGTCTGCTGGGGCAATGCGCTCGACGCGTTCGGCCCCAAAATCTTTCGGCAGTGAGACAGGAAAGGCAGACCATGCTAATCGATTTCTGTCGCTTCGCCGGCGTTCCGCGGTTCGAGGCGCTGTTTCCCCTGATGCCCGAAGGCTGGGCCCGCCATTTCGATCGCTACGAATGGACGGGCGCGGTGGAACTCGCCTCGAACCATATCCGGGTTTCGGACCGCTTCCATCATGCTCCCCTGGACGCGTTCGACCCTGCCGTCCTGACGGCGCCTTCGGTCATCGTCCCCTATCAGGGTTTGGCCGTGAACGGCTGGGCGGATACCGTCGCGGCCGGCATCTTCGTGACTGCGCTGAACGACTATGCCTTGCAAAACTGGACCTCGGCGAAAAGCCGCATCGCGATCCTGGTCAACCCGCAGGATCCCGCCGGATCGGCGCGCCAGATCCATCGGCACGCCGCGGACCCCCGCGTCGCAGCGGTTGCGGTTCCGCTCATTCCGACGATGATGGGCAATATCGGATGGGATCCGGTCTACCGCGAGGCCGAGGCGGCCGGGCTTCCGTTGATCGTTCACTTTTCGGGGGTGGAGGGGTCTTATGCCGGTGCGCCGCCGCTTGCCGGCGCGCCGCACACCAATGCCCTCTCGCGCCATATCCTGATGCCGCAGCTTGCGGAATCCAATCTGGCCAGCCTGATCTTCGAAGGTACTTTCTACCGGTTTCCAAAGCTTCAGGTTCTGTTCGCGGGCTTCGGATTCAAATGGCTGCCATCGATCATCCGGCGGCTGGATCAGGAATGGCGGAATTTCCGCTCCGACATGCCTTGGGTGAAGGACAGGCCGTCGCAAAGAGTGCTGAGCAACGTCTGGGTCAGCACCTATCCGGTGGGCGAGGCCGCAGGCCCGCAAGGCTGGCTCGGCGAATTCTCCGAGCAGCTTCTGACGAGAATTGTCTTTGCCTCGAACGCGCCGATCGACGGCGATGACGAGGCGGCGGCGATCGCCACGTTGGGAGCCGACTGGCGTGATCGGCTCGCCGACAACGGAGCGGCGCTCACCGCATCCCGTGCGGAGAAGGAGGTTGCAGCATGAATGCGACGGCAACTCCGGCCCGAGTGGTCGAAGAACATTGCATCGGCCGCGTCGACAGCTACCCCGAGCGCAAGGTCGTGCCGGTCGAGGTCGGCGGCAAGACGGTTGGCGTCTTGCGCAAGGGCGAGGGGATCCACGTCTTCGCCAATCACTGCCCGCATCACGGCGCGCCGATGTGCCGGGCGCAGCCGGCGGGGACCATGCGGCCGTCGGCCCCGAACGAGTACGACTATGATCTCGACGGCCTGGTGGTGAAATGCCCTTGGCACGCCTACGAGTTCGACGTTCGAACCGGCGAGGCCATGGGCGGGATCATCCGGAGCCGTCTTTTCATCTTTCATAGCGAGGTTCGTGACGGAGAGGCCTTCGTGCAGCTTCGCCGTTCCTCTGTACCCGCGGCAAGCTGAGCGGCCGCATTGGCGAGGAAGAAATGGAACTTACCGATGATCAGGATGCTATCCTGCGCACTGTGCGCGAATTCGTCGACAGGGATGTGCTTCCGAGCGTAGCGAAATACGACAGGGCCGACGAATTTCCGCAGCCGCTTTACGAGCGGATGGTGGAAATGGGTCTGTTCGGGATGACAATTCCGGAAGAGCACGGCGGGCTCGGGCTGGATGTCATGACCTATGCCCTCGTCGTGGCCGAATTGTCCCGGGGCTGGATCTCGCTGTCGGGCATCATGAACACGCATTTCATGGCCGCCTGGATGATCCAGAATTTTGGCACCGAGGCACAGAAGGCGGAACTTCTGCCGCTGATGGCCACGGCGGAATTGCGCGCCGCCTATTCGATGACCGAAGCGGGTGCGGGCTCGGACGTGCAGGCGATCCGCACCGCAGCCACGAAGATCGACGGCGGATGGAGCCTGACCGGCCAGAAGATGTGGAGCACGAACGGTCTGCGCTCGGGCATGGTCATGCTGCTTGCCGTCACCGACCCGACGGCCAGTCCGCGTCACAAGGGGATGACCGCCTTCCTTGTGCGCAAGGAGGCCGGGGTGACCCATCAGCCCGGCCTGACCATCCCGCCCAACTTGAAGAAGCTCGGCTACAAGGGGGTCGAGACGACCGAGCTGGTCTTCGACAATTTTCATTTGGGCGACGATGCCGTGCTGGGCGGACCTGGAGGCATCGGGCAGGGGTTCAAATATTTCATGGCCGCGGTCGAACTGGGCCGGGTCAACGTTGCGGCCCGAGCGGTGGGCGTCGCCCGTTGCGCGTTTGAACAGGCCATCAAATATGCGCAGGAGCGCGAGACCTTCGGCCGCAAGATCGCCCAGCATCAGGCGATCCAGTTGAAGCTCGCGCAGATGGGCACGCGGATCCGCGCTGCGGAACTGCTGACATTCGACGCTGCCCGTCGCAAAGCCTCGGGCGAGCGCGCCGACCTCGAGGCGGGAATGGCTAAGCTTTACGCCACGGAAACCGCTGAATTTTGCGCATTGGAGGCAATGCGCATTCACGGGGGCTACGGCTATTCGCAGGAATACATGGTCGAGCGTCTCTACCGCGATGCCCCACTGCTGATCCTCGGGGAAGGCACGAACGAGATCCAGCAGCTTCTGATCGCCCGGCGCTTGATTGAAATGAACCCGGCCTGACGCCGGCATCACATCACACCATCCAAAGAGAACGAAACCCATGACACAGCAAAGCGGTGCCCTTCAGGGCCTGAAAGTCGTCGAGTTCGCCCATGTCATCGCGGGTCCGCTGGCCGGAACGCTGATGGCCGATCTTGGCGCGACGGTCGTTCATGTCGAGGATCCGGGCATTGGAGACCCGCAGCGCACGGCCGGTCCCGCGAAGGATGGCGTGCATCTCTGGTGGCAGATGGCGGGGCGCAACAAGCGTTCGGTCACGCTCAATCTGCGCAGCGATGAAGGGCGCAAGGTCGCCAAGGAGCTTGCGGCCTGGGCGGATGTCGTCATCACCAATTTCCGCGTGGAGACGCTTGAGAAATGGGGGCTCGATTTCGCCTCGCTGAACAGGATCAACCCGAAGGTCATCGTGCTTCAGGTAACCGGCTTCGGGGCGACATCGTCGCGGCGCAACGAGCCGGGTTTCGGAAAGGTCGGCGAGGCGATGAGCGGTGTCGTGAACCTGACGGGCTTCCCCGACGGCCCGCCAGTTCACACGGGATTTTCCCACGGCGACGCGGTGACCGGGCTGATGGGCGCCTATGCGATTCAGGCCGCGCTTTACCGCAAGCATACCGACCCGGATTTCAGAGGCGAATGGATCGACCTCGCGCTTTACGACGGGTTGTTCCGTTTGATCGAATGGCAGGTGGTCTTCCATGATCAGCTCGGCACTCCACCGGAACGGATGGGCAACAAACTGGCTGCCGCACCCGCTGCCGTCATCAACATGTACCGGACCGGCGACGGGCGGTGGCTCACCGTGACCTCGGGCACACCGCGCGCCGTGGTGAACACCGCCAAACTGGTGGGAGAAGCCGAAGAAAACTATGCGACGCGCGACGATCAGGCCCGCAATTCGGAACGTCTCGACGGTCTGCTCGGCGCCTGGGTATCCAAACGCAGCGTTGAAGAATGCATGGCCGCCATGAAGGAGATCGGTGTCGTCGCTTCGCCGATCTACAATATGGCGGACATCCTTGAGGATGAGACATTCAAGGAGCGCGAGAGCATCGTCGAGATCGAGGTGCCGAAACTGGGCAAGGTCAAGATGCAGAACGTCGTGCCCCGAATGATGAACTACACCGGTGCGGTCTGGCGTGCGGCACCGCCGCTCGGCGCGGACAATGACCTGGTCTACAAGGAATTCCTCGGCAAGAATGACGATGAGCTCGGGGCTCTGCGGAACGGCGCCCATATCTGAACCTGTCCGCGGCATGCGGACGTGCGCCGCATGCCGCGCTCCAAGCAGCATCATCTCGTTGGAAAAAGACATGACCAAGCGGCGCGTAGCGATTGTCGGTGCGGGGCAGGCCGGACTTTCCGTCGCCATGAACCTGCGGCAGAAGGGGTTCGAAGGAGCGGTCGCTCTTATCGGGGATGAGGCGATGCCTCCCTACCAGCGCCCCCCGCTGTCCAAGGCCTTTCTTCTTGGCAAGCTGGACCATGACCGGGTGCTGCTGAAGCCTCGTGCCTTTTACGAAGAGCAGCGGATCGATCTGAGGCTTTGCGCCCGGGTGGAGGCGCTTGATTTGCCCGGTCGCGAGCTGGTGCTTCCGGATGGCAGGGTGTCGTTTGATGATCTCGTCCTGGCAACCGGCACCGCCCCGCGTCGGCTCACGCGGGAGATGGGCGGGGATCTGGAGGGGGTATTCTATCTGAGGACCGCCGCCGACGCCGAAAGGCTCGGGCCGGAACTCGTGGAAGGCCGCAGGCTTGTGATGATCGGCGGCGGCTATATCGGTTTGGAGGTCGCCGCGGTTGCCCGCGAACGTGGACTCGACGTTACGGTGATCGAAGCCGCCGCGCGAATTCTGCAACGGGTAGCGGCTCCGGAAACCTCGGATTACTTTCGCGATCTTCACGAACGTAGAGGAGTGCGGGTGATCGAAGGCGTCGGCCTTCGTACCCTGCGCGGTGAGCGGCGGGTAAGCGGGGCCGAGCTTGCCGACGGTCGAGTGATCGACGCCGACATCGTCGTCGTCGGTATCGGCGTTGTCCCGCGAACCCGGCTGGCGGCCCAGGCCGGCTTGGCGTTGGAGAATGGAATCCGGGTGGACAAGAGCGGCCGCACGTCCGTGAATGGGGTATGGGCCGTCGGTGATTGCTGCTCTTTTCCCTATCAAGGACAGACCATCCGGCTCGAAAGCGTGCCTCATGCCGTGGATCAAGGGGCGATTCTGGCCGAAAATATCCTTGGAGGCGATGCCGAGTATCGCGCGCGGCCGTGGTTCTGGTCCGATCAATATAATGTGAAGCTGCAAACCGCCGGACTCAATTCGGGCTACGACCAGACTTTCCTGCGCCGTGCCGATAGCAGCGATTCGGCTTCGGTCTGGTATTTCAGGAACGGCCGGACCATCGCGGTCGACGCCATGAACGACGCCCGTACTTACATGGCCGCGCGGAAATGGCTGCAGCAGGACCAAGCGCCTGGTTTCATGGAAGTCACCGCCGCAGGATTTCGTCCGTGAGCCCATAAGCAAGGGAACAGCGTGGCCCGTCGGTCGCCATGTGCCACGACGGCCCGATCTCCAGGAACATGCCGGTAGAGGTTCCGGCCGGAATAGTCTGAATTTCTGAATTGAGCGAAAAGCTCTGCTTTGTGGACTTTCGCCGCTTCTTTCGAATTCATGATCCTGAGAACGCTTTGCGAGCAGCTAAATAATATTTTTGCTGATTTTCATGGACAATCGGTTATGCAGATTATAACATGAGCTCCATGATCGGGTGGGCGTAAGGTTGATGTGCGCACCACATCAATTTCGCGTCGCGAGCAAGCAAGGCTAGCCGTAGGGTCGAAAGGTCCACCGCAAGCCGGGAAGGGAGGCCTAGGCTTTGAAATGATCACGCAACAGATACTGAATGGCCTGATAACCGGGTCCATCTATGCTCTTTTCTCGCTGGGTTTCACCCTGGTGTTCAGTGTCCATCGCGTTCTGAACTTGGCGCATGGCAGCGTGTTCATGGTCGCGGCCCTTCTGGCCTACTACCTTGTCGTGGCAGGGATGCCCTTTCTGATCGCCACGATCATCGCGGTTGCTTTGGCAGGCGTGGTCGCGGTGCTGGTGGAATTCGTCGCGTTGAGGCGGCTTCAGAAGTTTCCTGCGAACGTCATGGAATTTGCCGCCCTGGTGACGACGCTTGGCGCGGACATCGTTCTGGTGAACGTCGGCCACAAGGTCACCGATGCCCAGACGGTCAGATTCCCCTTCGGGACCTTTCCAAACCTGTTCTTCAACGTGCTCGGCCTGCGAATCTCGCTCCTGCAGATCGTCGTTGTGGCTACCGTCGCGCTGATGCTGCTTTTTTTGAATTTCTATCTTTTCAGGTCCAGTGCGGGACTAAAACTTCGTGCCGTGGCCTCGAACGAGAAAGCTTCCTCGCTTTTGGGGATCAACAGGAACGCAGTCTATACGCAAACTTTCTTCATCTCCGGCGCAATGGCGGGAGTCGCAGGAGTGTTGATCGCGCTTTCGTTCAGTTCGATCAACGCACATATGGGTGAGAGCTACATGCTCAAAGCTTTCGTGATCATCGTTCTCGGTGGTTTGGGAAGCATTCCCGGCTGTGTCCTGGCCGCCTTGTTCTTTGGGGTCGCCCAAACCCTGAGCGTTGCGTATTTGCCGCCCGGCGCACCCGATATCATCCTTTATTCCCTTCTGTTCGTCGTGCTTCTGGTACGGCCTGCCGGACTGCTCGGCAGCGCATCCGATTTCAGCATCGCGGGGCGTCGCGCATGAACCTCCTTTCCGAATACGCACCACTTCTGGACAGCCTCCTGCTGAGCCTTGGCTTCGCCTTCAGTCAGCAGGTGGTGCTGCGTGCCGGAGTCTTTTCGGTCGCCACCGCCGGTTTTGCTTCGTTTGGTTCCTACTGCGCGGCAATTCTCGTGACCAGGTTCGGTTTGCATCCGATAGCGGCAATTTCGGCATCGCTTCTGCTTGGAATGCTGCTCGGCCTCCTGTTGTCGCAACCCCTCGCCCGGCTCCGCGGCATTTATCAGGCGATAGCAACGCTGGCTTTCGTGCAGATCGTCATCGCATTGATGCTGTTTGCCGAACCTGTCACGGGAGGAGGTCTGGGCATCAACAACATCCCCAAATCGATGGGCACCGAAGCGTTGTTGATCGCGGCGATAGCGGTCGGCTATCTCATGTATTCGCTGCAGAGGTCGGGTGTCGGACGGGCGTTCGATGCCATTCACCAGGACGAGGTCGTCGCAGCCGTACTCGGGGTTTCGATCCGCAAATTCCACAGGCTCGCCTTCGTCATCTCGGGGGGCATAGCCGGCCTTTTTGGAGGGCTTCAGGCGCTGAACACCTACTCCATCGGAGCGAACACATTCTCGTTTTCCTTCGCCATCATGGTGCTGGGCTACATTGTTGTCGGCGGTCGCCGATCGGTATGGGGACCGGTTCTCGGCGTGGGCTTCCTCACTCTTCTGCCCGAATTCTCGCGCCCTCTGGCCGAGTACCGGCCGATCCTCACCGGCGTCGTGATGATTCTGGTCGCCACTTTCCTGCCGCTTGGTCTGGCAGACTCCGCGTTTGCCAGGCTTCGGCTGCACCGGCAGAAGAAAAACCATCTGGAAGGAGGGCAATGTGTCAGAACTCCGTCTTGAGGGCGTATCGAAATTGTTCGGCGGTCTGAAGGCTGTTTCAGACATTACGCTGGCCAGCCCACCAGGAACGATCACCGGCCTGATCGGGCCGAACGGTGCGGGAAAGACCACCGTCATCAACCTGATTACCGGAACGCTTCAGATCAGCTCGGGAAGAGTTCTGCTGGGTGAACAGGACCTGACGACAGCGGAGCCCGACGAGATCGCGCGTCGCGGTGTTTCACGGACCTTTCAGAACATCCGCCTTCTCGCCGAGGCCAGTGTCGTCGAAAACGTCATGATCGGCTTCCACCGCCATGAACGCTCTTCGATCCTGGCCTGTCTTCTCGGTACGGGGGCGGCCGCACGCGAGACCCGCGATATTCGCGAGCGCAGCATGGAGTTGCTTCGCCGTTTTCGTGTCGAGCGCTTCGCCGAAGCTCCGGCGGGAAGCCTGGCCTACGGCCACCAGCGGCGGGTCGAAATGGCGCGGGCGGTCGCGTCGCAGCCGAAAATTCTCCTGCTCGATGAGCCGGTTGCCGGGATGAACGATGTCGAAGCCGATGAATTGGGCGACCTTTATGAAGAGCTTGCCGCCTCGGGCATCGGGCTGCTGATGATCGAGCACAACGTCCGGTTCGTCACCCGCATGTGCCGGCATGTCTATGTCATGGCCTCGGGCAAGATGATTGCGGAGGGTGTGCCGCGGCAGGTCATGCAGGACCCGAACGTTGTCGCCGCCTATCTCGGAGACAATCATGCTAAGAGTTGAAAGACTTGCCGCCGGATACGCCGGGATCAAGGCGCTTCGCGGTGTCAGCCTGGAGATGGCACGCGGCGAGTTCATTGCCGTCATCGGGGCGAACGGCGCGGGAAAATCCACCCTTTTGAACACAATCTCGGGCGTCGTCACGCCGACGTCGGGGACGGTGGCGCTCGAAGGGCGCCGCCTCGACGGCAGGCCCGCGCATATGATCGCGCGGGCGGGGCTTCTTCAGGTGCCCGAAGGGCGTCAGATCATGGCGAATCTGACGGTGCGCGAAAACATCGAACTGGGTGCATTGGCTCGGAATGGCCGAGAGCCGGAGTATGATCTCCCCCGCATCCTCGAACTTTTCCCTCGCCTCGAGGAACGCCTTCCGCAGCGTGCCGGAACGATGTCCGGTGGCGAGCAACAGATGCTGGCCATCGCGCGGGCCTTGATGGGGGCGCCGAAAGTGCTTTTGCTGGATGAACCCAGCCTCGGTTTATCGCCGCTGATGGTGGATTACGTCTTCACGGCGCTTGAGCGGCTCAATGCGGCGGGCCTTTCGATACTGCTGATCGAGCAGAACGTCCGTCGTGCTCTCGAGGCTACCCGGCGGGCCTATGTCATCGACCAGGGTCAGATCGTCCAGGAGGGTGCCAGCGTCGATCTCATGAAGGACGACCGCTTGATCGAACACTATCTCGGCCGGGAAGCGACCGCCGTGTGACGTGCGTCCGGATCCGCCGCCCAACTGAACATTCGCCGGTCGGCAGACGTTCGGCGCTTTTGGAAAATGAACGGAACTCGGGAGGAGAAAGAGATGAAGATCGGCACGCATTTCACCCTTGGCATTCTGGCCGGCGTTTTGCTGTCCCAGCCCGTGCAGGCGCGGGAATATCTGATCACTTCGATCACCGAAATGACCGGCAATCTCGCCTCGCAGGGCATTCCCCTTGCCCGTGGCATGCAGGTGGCGGTGGATCAGGTCAATGCCAGCGGTTATCTGGGCGGGGACACGATCAAACTCGTGCAGAAGGATAATGGCAGCGATCGCGGCCAGACCGCCTTGCTCCTCAGCCAGGCGAATGCAGCCGGCAGCATCGCTGTCATCGGGACGGCAACCGGCTATGTCTCGCATTCGATCGCCCCCATTGCAAACGAGCTGAAGGTACCGCTGATGGGAATGGTCTATTCCCCCGACCTTCTGTCCTCGGGACCCTACTCGGTCAAGGTCACCTCATCGGACGACAGCCATACCATTTCGCTGGGGCGCTATGTCACGGAGGTGGCCAAGCCCAAAGGCTGCTTGATCATTTACGCCAACGACAACCCCGGTTTCATCGCGCAATACCAGACCTTCCGCGTGTATGCCAAAGAGCGTGGCGTCAACTTCGTCGGAGAGGAAGCCGTTTCACTGCAGCAAACGGACTTCTCCGCCCTCGCGACCAAGATTATGGCGCTCAATCCTGATTGCCTGCACATCTCGACGACGGCACCGGTTGGTGCCAACCTGATCACCCAGGCGCTGCAGGCAGGCATGAATCCGTCGACGCAGATATTTGCCGGAGCCGGGTTTGCAAACGAGCAACTGATGAAAGTCGGCGGGGCGGCCGTCGAAGGTGTCGTTGTGGCGGCCGATTTCGTTCCCGGCGGGGTGAGTGACGACGGCAAGGCCTTTTCCAAAGCCTATGGCGAAAAGTTCGGCACGTCTCCGGAAAACTGGTCGGCGGTGGGGTATGCGCAGGTCAAGCTCCTCGCCTACGGCCTGAAACAGGCTGGCGCTGGTGCGACTCGCGAAAAGCTGCTAGAGGCAATCCGCAATCTCAAGAACTTCCCGACCATCCTTGGTGCGAAAGGAGTGATGAGCATAACCGACCGTCTCCCGGAATATGATGCCGCCATCATCAAGGTGCGAGGCGGCGTCTTCGTCAACGCGGAGTAGCATGCACTGCCTTGGCCGCCGCGGACGGAATAGCCGGGTGCCCCCAACAACGCCAAAGCCAGGATTAGGCACGACATGAGCGAGCTTTCACAATATCGCCAGAAATACGCCGAATTCGAGCTGTCACGACAAGGCGGGGTTCTGCATTTGAGATTCCACACCCGGGGCGGTCCATGGATCTGGTCGGCCGAGGGCCACCGCCTGCTGGCCGACGTGATGCGCGATATTGACGATGACCGGGAGAACCGTGTCCTGGTTCTCAGTTCGGCGGGAAGCAACTGGGTTGACGGCATCGACTTGCCCAGTTTCAAGGGCATTGCCTGGGACGTGATGACCTGGGAGGCCAAGCGCTATTTCCGCGCCATGCTGGATCTCGAGATCCCGGTGATCGCGGCCGTCCGGGGGCGCTGCACCATCCATGCCGAGATCGCATTGATGAGTGACATCGTGCTTGCCACGGCGGATGCGAGCTTCGGCGATTCCGCGCATCTGCCGCGCAATGTCGTGCCGGGCGACGGCACGCACATCATCTGGTCGGCGCTGCTTGGCCCGAACCGCAGCCGTTATCTTCTGTTGGGCGAACAATATCTGACGGCGGAGCAAGCCCGGGACGCGGGGATGATCGCGGAGATATTGCCCGAAGAGCAGTTGCTGGATCGCGCCTTCGAGCATGCGAGGCGGATAGCGGCGAAGCCGTCGGTCGTGGCCCGCAATACGCGGACTGCGCTGATCCGGCCCTTGCGGCAGGCGGTCGAAGATGGGTTGGCGATGGGGCTTGCCCTTCAGGGCGCGGCCTACAGCAACCATCCGCACCGCGGCGAGGTCCCGGTGCAAGTCGATGAACCATGACGGGCGTGGCGCAACCGGCCTCCTGCCCCTGACGCGAAGAGTGACGAGATGAAGGACATGATTTCGGTAACATGGATTTGTGTCGACGGCAGCCGTGTTGTCGCGGACGTGCCGGTCGGCCACAACCTGATGGAAGCCGCGGTATCCAACGGCGTTCCCGGCGTCGTCGGCGATTGCGGCGGAGCGATGGCCTGCGCGACCTGCCATGTCGTTGTCGAGCAGTCGCCGATTCCCCTGCCTGAGCGATCCAGGATGGAGGAGGATATGCTCGACTTCGCCGAAGCTCCGGCGGAGCCGACGTCACGCCTTTCGTGCCAGATCCGTGCAACGCCGGAGTTTGACGGTATTGTCCTGCGGATTCCGCATCCTTGATGTGTATCGAATTCGGGGAAAATGCAACCGCAAGTGAGGATCACGCTGATGGACGCAGAAAAGCAAATGTCTAAGAACGGATTGGGGGATAGTTCCATTCCGGTTCTCGATATCGATCCTTACGCCCTTGATGTCATCGACAACCCCTATTCCTTTGACGAGACGCTGCGCGAGGCCGGCCCGGTGGTCTGGCTTGCCAAGTACGCATGCTATGCCACTGGGCGTTTCGAAGAGGCGCAGATCGCTTTTTCCGATGACAGCCGTTTCCTCTGCACGGCGGGGGTCGGATTGACGGATATCCGCAAGCCGGAATCGCTGCGCGACAAAAACCCCATGATGGAGGTCGAGCCCGAGGTCCATCGGCGGGCCCGGTCGGGCATGATGAAGATCATGTCGCCCGTCGCCATGCGCAGCTATCGCGGCCGTTTTGAGGAGAAGGCCAACAGCCATGTCGAACGGGTTCTGGCCATGGGCCGGTTCGACGGTCTTCACGATCTGGTCGAGCCATACATTCTGGATGTGTTTCCGGATACCGTGGGGATCAAGATAAATCCTGAAACCGTTCTTATGTTCGGCGATCTGAATTTCAATGCCAATGGTCCGATGAACGATCTGTACCGTTCGGCTCTTGAGCGGATTTCTCCCCATCTTCCCGATTTCGAACGATCCTTCCGAAAAGAGAACATGCAGCTGGGCGGCATGGGCGCGCAACTCTATGAGGCCGAGGAGGCCGGGATTTTTGAGCCGGGCACCGCTTTCGGTTTCGTGCGGGTGCTATTCCGTGGCGGGTTCGACACGACGATCGCCGGGATTAGCGGCGCGCTCCTGGCGCTGTCGCGCGACCCGGAGGCCTGGGCCTATCTCAAGGCAAATCCCGACAAGGTGCTGAGCGCCTTCGATGAGGCGCTTCGGCATGTCTCGCCCTTCCGTGTCTCGCACCGGGTCACGGTGCCAGGGGGCTGCGAGTTCGCCGGCCACCGGCTCGACGGCGACACCAAGGTTGCAATTTTCATGGAGGCGGCGAACCGCGATCCGCGCAAATGGCCTGAGGCCGATCGATTCGATCTCGCGCGTAAGGACGTTACCGAACATCTGGCATTCGGTCACGGCGCGCACAAATGCATCGGCTTGCTTGTCGCGCGCTATGAAGCGGAGGCGCTGCTGCGGGCCGTCGTCACGCGGATCGATCGGCTCGATTTCGCAGGCAGTGCTCCGCCAAGCTATCGCCGGATCAACACGTTGCGCAGTCTGGCCGACTTGCCTTTGAGCGTCGGCACCTGACCGTGAACGGGAAGATCGATCCAGAATGACCGCAAGGGGAGGGGCCGGATGAGCGAGGTTCTGTTGGATGTACCCGCGATTGCGCGCGACGGACGGCTGGCCGGCAGGGTCGCGGTGGTGACGGGCGCGGGCTCCGCCGGCCGGATGGGAGGGACGGGAGCCGATATTTCCGTCCTCCTTGCGTTGAAGGGGGCGAAGGTCGTGCTCGTCGACATCGACGCCGGGCGGGCCGGGCATACCTTGGCAACGATCCGGGAACTGGGCGGGGAAGCCATTGTCGTCGTCGCCGACATCACCAGTGCGGAAGCCTGTGCCGAGATCGTGCGGCAGGCCGAGGCGGCCTGCGGCGTTGTCGACATCCTGGTCAACAATGCGGCCATTGCGCCAGGGGAGCAGGACAATTCCGAGCAGCTCTGGGACCGCATCCTGGACATCAACCTCAAAGGGGCCAAGCTGATGTCGGATGCCGTGTTTGCGGGCATGAAAGCCAGCGGCAAGGGTGCGATCGTTCACATCTCTTCCGTGGCTGGCATGGTCGCGGGGGGCGGCATCGGTTATTCCGCCGCGAAGGGCGGCATGATTGCGATGACCAAGGCGCAGGCTTTCGAATACGGTCCGTCTGGCATCCGGGTGAACAATGTTGCACCGGGCCATGTCGCCATTCCGATGGGCCTTAACTTCAAGGGCTGGGATGGCGCGGGAACGGATGCCATCCGCCGGAGGCGCGCAATGGCAAGCCTGCTTGGCACCGAGGGCACCGGCTGGGATGTCGCCTATGCGGTGCTGTTTCTGGCCAGCGATGAATCGCGTTACGTGACGGGCCATACCCTGCCGGTGGATGGGGGCACGACCGCGGTCATGCCGATCGTAATGGCAGACCGCATCCTGGGGGCGTGAAACGGGCTGTGCGATCGATCTCGCCGACAAGATCGGCCGGATCACGTCCAGGGCGGACCAACGCGACCGGGCGCTGCCGGAATTCCAGCGGATAGGGAGGACAGGTTTTCGGCATCGCTCGACATCTCCTGCACAAGCCTGGTGATGTCCATCGTGTCCGGACAACTCCATTCTGGACCTGATCGAGTCTCGCCTCTAAAATCCATCGGTCTCCGGTAGACCCGGCACGGTTCATGACTCCTTACCTTCGGCTGTGGTGGCGATAATTCTTTCGAACTTATGTGTAACTCATACCAAGACACGGACAGATGGCAAAGCTACATGTAAGGCAGGTTGAGGCATTTCGTGCAGTAGTGACACTACGCAGTATGACAAAGGCCGCTGAATTGCTTGGGATTTCCCAGCCAGCCGTCAGCCGATTGATTGCAGATTTCCAGAAGACCGTTGGATTTAGACTATTCCGACGGTCGAGGACCAGTGCAGAGCCCACGCCGGATGCATTGCTTCTGTTCGAACAAGTCGACAAACTCTTCAATGGGCTTGAAGAACTGGGTCATCAAATCAGTGGTATCAATAACGTACAAACTGGCCGATTGACGGTCGCTGCCACAAATTCGCACGCTTCCGGCTTTCTACCGGCGTTGCTGTCGGACTTCAAACGTCTATACCCTGGTGTTGCCATCGGTTATCATATCCAGGCCCATGAGCAGGTGATCGACTGGGTGGCCTCGGGCCGGGCCGATATCGGTTTTGCGATTCAACCCGTCGCCAAATCGGAGCTGACGTCGGTTATTCTCGCCTCCGCGGGTGCGCACTGCGTTATGCCGACGGACCATAGGCTGACGCAAAAGGCGCGGCTCACACCGCAGGATTTTCAGGGCGAGCCGTTTGTGAGCTTTCCGCGCGGAACTCCGCTGCGCTTTCTGATTGACGGTTTGTTCGATCGGGCAGGCGTGGACCGCAATCTGCATGTCGAGGCAACGTCGCATCACGCGGTTTGTTCGTTCGTCGCGAACGGCATGGGCGTCGCACTCGTCAATCCGTTCGCACCGGTCGATGCCTCGGGGTACGGGCTGGTTTCGCGGCCGGTCGATCCCAGTGTCAAGATCGAGGTTCAAATGATCTTCAACGAAAACGCCATGTCGGTAACCAGCGCGAAGTTCCTGGACTATGCCCGGGCCGAGGGGCCACGGCTGCTGCAGGAAAGGATCGTACTTCGATCGCGTTAGAGCCGATCGCGTAAAGCCGGAACGGCTTGAAGCGTGAATCGGCTCGATGAACAAAAAGGTTAGAGCGTCGTGCCGACTCTGATTTAACGCACGGCGCTCTAGAATTCGTTTGCAGGAAAATTCCAATGATATCAGGAGCGTAATTTTTCCTGGCCGTCGGTTCCGCCATCGCCGTACGGATGAGCGGCTGCCGGCGAGCGGAAACGACCACCCCTTCACGCGTCATCCCCATGACGGCGGTCCCGACCGGCCGCCAACAGATTCCAAGGCGCCAAGCGTCAAATCTTGAGCTGTTCGCTGGGCTTTGTCCTGGCGGTGCTGGTCGCCACGGGCCAGGTCCACGAGACCAGGGCGGCCGGGATCCTATCCCGCTGGATCTTGCGGCCGAGGACGGGTTGGAACCCGGTCCGCCGGCGCATCAAGGCGATCTTCGGCACCCGGACCAACCGCTGCCGCTGCCTTCAACCGCGTTCTCGGAGCCTGCAGCCGAGAAACCGACTCCGTATCAAAAAAAGGCATTTATTGGGTTTTACGACTGTGGAGATCTGCAAAGACTGCCGTCGAAAACTCGAAAGCGACACTTCGGCGAAAGAAGAAGCAGCAAGATACCCGGAAGGAGTCGAACAGATGACAATGACCATGGATACTCCACGGCCCCGCCCAAGGAATCGCCGCTTCGGAGTCCGCGCCAAATTGTTGTTGGCGTTTGCCAGCATGGCGGGGATGACGGTCGCTGCCAGCGTCGTCGGCCTGATGTCCTTTTCGGCCGTTCAGGCGCCGCTTGGGCGGATCGTCAATACCAGCCTGCCCGAAATGGAATTGGCCAAACGTCTTTCCGGAGAAAGCGGCGCGATCGCCGCCACCGCGCCGACGCTTGATGCGGTGGGCAGTCAGGATGCCCGCAATCAGGTTTATGGGGAGATCATGGGGCGCGGGAAAAGCCTCATCGGGCTGGTGGACGAGCTTGCCGGGCACCGGCCGGCCGACCCCATGGTTGCTGATGTCCGCGACAAGGCGGTCAAGCTGATCGCGACGCTTGAGGCGGAGAACGCGGCGGTCGGCCGGCGCCTCGACGTTCGGGAAAGGCGGGATGCCGCCACGGCGGAACTCGCAAAGAAATACGAAGCCTTCCTTGCCGTTCTGCGCCCGCTGATCGAGGCATCGGGGAAAAAGCTGCGTGACAAAGGCTACACGCTCGACAAATCGACCGAAGTGGAACTTGCCAATCTGAATGTCGCCGTTCGGACCCTGGTCAGCCTGTTCGAGATGCGCGGCGACATCGCGGCGGCGGCCGAAGCTATGTCGCGCGGCGGATCCGCCATTGCGCCGGAAGGCGATCTGCGGCAGCGGGCGCACCTGGAGGCGGTGGCGCGTGTGGTCGGCGCGATCGGACGGCTCGGCCCGACCGTCAGCAAGGAACTGTCGAACGCAATAGACGATTTCTTCGCGTATGGTGACGGGGAGAAGAGCGTCTTCGACCTGCGCCGCAAGGTGATGGAAGCGCCGGAGGGCGAGCCGGCGAACCACCGCGCGCAGGTGGTGGAAGCCCTCGCGAACATGCATAGGCGTCAGGAAGACGTTCTCAGGTTAATTGATTCACCAATATTGCTTACCAAGGTCGATATAAATTTTTTCAACACCAACGTGCGTGTGCAGATTCGCAATTCCATGCAGGACGTGCTGGGTACCGGGCTTGAGACCTTCCGCGCCTATCTGGAGGTCGCGGCCTTCGGCAACATCCTGTCCGGCGCGCTCAGCGAGGCGTCCCAGGCTGCCGACCTCAACCGGCTCAACGCCCTGGCGACCCGATACAAGGACGCGGTCACCGCGGTGAACGAGCGGATGAAGGTGATCGGTCGGACCGGCGAGGCCGAGGCGCTGGCCAAGACGATCGATGCGATGATCGCGTTCGGCAC
>FTCV01000771.1_pt1 | contig 28377 bp, 22 predicted proteins | sample 1639691 | NCBI WGS metagenome assembly FTCV01 (sample SAMEA3914864, study PRJEB12502) | metagenome | biome: forest; material: soil | place: USA | collected 2012-03-12 | depth 0.3 m
AGCTCCAGCGGTAGGATTCGAACCTACGACCAATCGGTTAACAGCCGATCGCTCTACCACTGAGCTACGCTGGAATGTTTTGCTCGTCCGTTGAGGGGCGGAATGTATCGCGTAGTTGGAGCAAACTCGCAACCACTTTTTTCAAAAAAATGATCTTCCTCGGACGTTGCAGTTTTCAGCGCGGGGAGTTAGCGAAGGAAAGGTACCGATGGCCGTCGATTCTTCCCATTTCCAGCAGCCTGTTCTCGCAATGGCACGCACGGATGTGCCGCTGCTCCAGGAGGCGATGACCGTGAACGAAGCACTTACGGTGATTCGAGAACGGGGCGCCGAAGAGCGTCTGATCTATTTTTACGTCGTCGATCCGACCAATCGTCTGGTGGGCGTGCTCCCCATCCGACGGCTGCTCACCGCCTCGCTGGATGCCCTTCTCGATACGGTGATGATCCGCCGGGTGCTGGCGATTCCACAGACGGCAACGCTGCTGGATGCATGCGAGATGTTCGTGCTGCACAAGTTCCTGGCCTTCCCCATCGTGGATCCGCAACGGCGCGTGGTCGGCGTCATCGACATCGCCGTCTTCACGGAGGAAATGCTCGAGATGCCGGCGGAACCCGAGCGGAGCGACGATCTTTTCGAAGCAATCGGCATCCATCTTTCCCAGATGAAGGGAGCTTCGCCGGTGCAGGCATTTCGCGTTCGCTTCCCATGGCTGCTAACGACGATCTCGAGCGGTTCGATTGCCGCAGTCATCGCCGGGGCCTTTGAAGGAACGTTGCAGCACACCGTCATCATCGCCTGCTTCCTGGCGCTCGTCCTTGCGCTCGCGGAAGCAGTCAGCATCCAGTCGATGTCGCTCGTGTTGCAAGCGCTGAGGACCACCCGGCCAACGCTGAAGTGGTTCTTCAACGAGGCGCGCCGGGAAGCGCTGACGGCCCTGCTGCTCGGGATCGCGTGCGGATGCCTGGTATTCACCATTGCCTGGCTCTGGCGGGGCTCTGCAATCGCCGCCGGTGTCATTGGCCTGACCATCTTTGGATCGCTTGTCATCGCCTGTCTCTGCGGACTGACCATGCCGTCCCTGCTCCATGCTCTGAAGCTCGATCCGAAAATCGCCGCCGGCCCCGCCGCGTTGGCGGCGACCGACGTGCTAACGCTGCTGCTCTACCTCTCGCTGGCCCGCTGGATTTTGTGAGCGAACCGCTCGCCGTTCTGACTGCGCAGCCAAGCAGATCCTTGCAATTTGGGGGACTTGCCTCGCAATGGCCGATTCCGCGGAAACGTCACGGATTGCACATGAAGAACCCATGATTTTCAGCGGCGTTTTTCCCTGAAACAACCGCGGCTCCAGCCCCGCTCGTTTTAGTGTCATTCTCCCAACACCGAATCTTGCCCAGCAGCAGATTTCCCGCTTCATTCGCGCGTTTATGACCAAGAATCCCGTTGTCATCGCGCCGTCGATCCTTGCCTGCGACTTTGGACGCCTGCACATGGAAGTGCGCCGCGCCGAACGCGCCGGCGCCGACTGGCTGCATCTCGACGTGATGGATGGGCATTTCGTGGACAATATTTCCTTCGGTCCCGCCTTTGTGGAAGCCGCAGCAAAGGCCGCAACGGTGCCGCTGGACGTGCATCTGATGATCGACCGCCCGGATCACTATTTTCCGCGCTTCGCCAGGATCGCCAAGAATATCACGGTCCACGTGGAGGCAAAGCATGACGTGGCCAAGACACTCGAAGAAATCCGTGAATCCGGATGCACTGCCGGCCTGTCTTTGCGACCCGGCACGCCTTTTGAGGCCCTCGAGCCCTATCTCAAAAAAATCGACCTGCTCCTCGTGATGACTGTCGAACCCGGATTCGGCGGACAGCCGTTCATGCCCGAGATGATGAAGAAAGTCGAAGCCGCGGCCGCTTACCGCGAGAAACACGGTCTCCATTTCCGCATTCAAGTCGACGGCGGCATCAATGCAGCGACTGCAGCGTTATCCGCCCGCCATGGGGCCGATACCTTCGTCGTGGGCACCTGGGCATTTAATGCGCCCGACATGGAAGAAGCCATCCGCACAATGCGCACCGGTGCGACTTGCCCCGAGTAAGGGTTAGCGACCGCCGTTCGTCACTCAGGCGGGTTTACCATCCGAAGTTACTTACCCTGCAAAGGCCGGCGTGAGCCAACTGCAGATGAGCTGTAAGTATCGTGCGTCGACCGCGTCGAATGCATCAGGCGCATCGGAATCCACATCAAGAACGGCGCGCACTTCCCCCGCCTGATCCAGAACAGGCACGACGATCTCCGACCTTGTCGAGCTGGAACATGCGATGTGGTACGGGAGGGCGTTGACGTCAGCCACGATCTGCGTTTCCGCCTCACGCGCGCATTTCCCGCACACGCCCCTGGCAAACGGAATCACCAGGCAACCGTGACCGCCTTGATAAGGTCCAACTTTCAGGAGTTCCGGCGCGGTCACACGGTAAAAGCCGGTCCAATCGAAATGATCCAGTCCGTGATGTAGTTCACAGGCGATCGTCGCCATCAGGCTGATCTCATCCGTTTCGCCCTCAATGAGAGCGCGGATGTGCTGAAGGACCTGCTCATACTGTTTGGATTTCGTCACGCCTCGACTCTGCGCGGTGCCACACGGCAAGGTCAAGTGGACGAAATCGCAGGAGTCAGACTCTTCCGACTTACTTCACTCCGAGCTTCTGCAGGACCGGCGTAACCACCTCCGCCCATTTCCGGTATCCCGGATCGGCAAGATGCAGATGGTCGTTGCGGAAATACTCCAGCTTCGGCTTTCCGTCGGCATCGGCCAGAGCGGCGAATAAGTCGAGCACGGCCATATGCGACTGAGCGGCTCCGATCCGCGAGATGCGATCATTGAGATCCGCCTGAGCCCACGGCACGGTCGGAGCCTCGGCGCTATCACGCGGCGGGATCCGGCAGAGCACAATCGGGATCTCCGGATACCGCGTGCGAGCAAGCGTGAGGATCGCGCGGATATTACCTTCAACCACCGCGGGATCGGCGTGCGCGCTCAGATCGTTCGTGCCAATGCACAGGACAATGGCCCGTGGCTCGAGATCGAGCACATCCTCGGCGAGACGAAACAGAACTCCACGACTGACATCGCCGCCAATGCCGCGATTGGCTACTTTCAGCCCAGGGAAAAGTTCAACCATCAGCTTCGCGTTCCAATTACCAGTCAACGAGTCCCCGACAAATACAACCGCTCCCTTATCCTTCTCGCGCTGGGTCCAGAAATACTTCCGGTTATCCGACATCCAGAGAAAGACGCGGATCGGTCCTTTTCCGGGCCAGGCTGCCTCGTTCTTCGGATCTGGATAGGGCGTCGGGCCATCGGCCGCCGCGTGCAGCCATGGCGCAATCATGGCGGCAAGCGCGAACGCAAGGAACCATCGTGAAAAGGACAGCGATTTCATTGTTATGTACGTCTGTGACAAGGGGGGAGAATTCCGCGACTTACTCCGCGTCAGGAGCCGAATGCGATAGCCTCCAGGTTATTGTCGCACTTAAAGACTTCCTTCCAGGTAATGGCATCGACGGACTGAAGAATACGGCCTTTCCAGTTCACGCCAACATACATACCATTCCCATACGCGGCAGTGAGTGGAGGATTCTGATTGGCGGCGTGCTTCCACCCCAGGCCATCCGGCGAGTAATAAGTCACGCCAAGTCCCACCGCGGTAAATTGCTTACCAGTCCACAGAATCGAGTTGAGGTGCTCTCCCTCCTCACCAATGAGCCGATGACTCCAGTTAAGCCCGTCCTCGCTGGTCATTCGCAAGCTATTTAACCCGACACCCACAAAGCGTCCTGCGCCGAAAGCCACATCGACCAGGGTATCAATGGCTTTGACGTCCGGCGCATCTTTCCACTCCTTGCCATCGACTGACTGAGCTCGGCGGCCGCGATCCCCCACCCCGACAATCACTCCGTTTCCGACAGCAAAGCGGCGAAGCAAAAACTTGCCAGGGATCTCGATAAATTCACCCCAGCTCTTGCCATCGGCGCAGACGAGCGCAAAGGGTTTCGCCACGCCGACCGAAACGGGATCGCCGCCGATCGCGATGAAATTCCCCGAGTTGAAAACGATTCCACGCACATAGCGGCTGTAGTGCCCCTCGTGTTTGGAATATTCCCATGTCACGCCATCAGTCGTCGTTCCGAAGATATTCGTCCCGCCGTAACTTCCGGCGGCTACGAATCGGCCGTTTCCGGATGTAATGACGCGCCAGGTCTCTCCTTCCTTCCCAACTTCCGTATGCGTCCAGTCGACGCCGTTTTCCGAGATAATCCGCTGGCCATTCTGGCCCACGGCGATGAATAGGCCCGCCATTTAGATCAATCCGGGAAGGCGTCCGTCATATGCGGCCGTCGAGGCTGTATGGCTATTGCCAAAGCTCTTCACGGGCGCGCCCATTCGGTCGAGCACTTCGATGTAAAGATTAGCCACGGGCGTCTGCTTTTGGAAATCGATCTGGCGCCCGGTCTTCAGGGTCCCGCCAGCTTTACCAACCAGCAGCGCCGGATAGTTATCCCGGCCATGACCGCCGTCGGCCATGTAACTCGTGTACAGCATCATCGTATTATCAAGCAACGAAGAGCCACCTTCATCGATTGCCTTCATCTTACGAACCATTTCCGCAAAAAGGCTCGTGTACCACATATGAATCTGCCGGCAGGCTTCGCGTGAAATGGGATCGGCATCCTCCACTCGCCCGGCATTGCCCTGATGCTCCAGCGTGTGACAATGGCGCTCGTAGCCGACCGTAACCACGCCCGGGAACATCGCCTCGTCGCTTCCCGCGGCAAAGGTCGCCACACGCGTGGTATCGGTTTGAAAGGCCAGCACCATGAGTTCGGCCATGAGCGAGATATACTCGCCATGCCGCTCGGGATCCCGGCGGACAGCTTCGGTATTCCGCCAGATGTACTTGCTCTTTTCATCCGTCAGCTTCGAATTGATCGCGATCTTCGAGGGCCCCGGATTTTTCTCCTCGAGCAGGTCCAGCTTGCGACGCGCTTCGACGGTGTCGATGCGCTGTTCCACCGCGCGAATCGCAGTCAGATATTCGTCCAGCTTCTGCTGATCCGCGCGACCGAGCCGATGCTGCAGCGACTTCGCATTCTCCATCACGAGATCGACCACGCTGCGATCGTAGCTGTCATTCTTCGCGCTATCGCGCACGATCGTCGCGAGATTCGCCGCGCGCGTGCTCCAGTTGGGCGCGATCGGCTTGCGCCCGCGGAACATCCGGTCAAAGAGCAGCCGCGGATCGGCCTCGTATGGCACTAGCGATCCATCGCGCCGGAACGAATACACCGTCTCTCCGGTGGAAAGCCCGAATTCCAGCGATGGGAAAAGCGTATCCTTTCCGGCAATCTCCGCTGCCGCCTGATCGACCGAGATCGAAGCGACCGGACGCCCGCCTTCACGTCGCGCTTGCTGAGCCGCCGTCAGATGCGTAAAGGCACAGGATTCGTGCCCGTTCAATCCGTCCGTCTTGCCTGAATTCGAAAGGCCGGAGAGCAAGAGCAAGTCGTCTTTGCAAAACTCCAGCGGACGCAGGATCGAAGGCAGCTTTTCCAGCGGACCGGCCTGCGGCATTTTCCACGATTCGAGCACCGTGCCGCCCGTGACGGTGAAAACCCCAAAGCGGAGTGGCGGCTTCGCGGATGCCGTGGAGGCAAACGCCGAAACGCGGGTGAGAGACTCCATGAATGGCAGCGCAAGCAGCGCACCGGCGCCACGGAGGAAATTGCGGCGGGAGGTTATTGGGTTCATGAGATCAATGGACTGGAGCAGCGGTCGCGAGCGCGGAGGGGTCGGCGTCGCGACGGTACTGGAAGGGATAAGAGTTTACGATTCCAAGAATTAGGGACGAAAAGGTGTTCCCATTTTTTGCCATCGAGGCCTTGATTCGCGTGATCTGGCCTTCGTCGAAATACTGCAAGTCCCGTCCGAGCGCGAAGGTGAGCGTCTGGCCGATGATGTTGCGAAGGAACTCATCCTGCCGCTTCCAGAGCACCTGTTTGAGATCCCCCGCCCCGTCGAAACGCTCGCCCGTCGGAAGTTCTCCCTTGGTATTCAGATCCGGACTGCTCGGCCGCCATTGGCCTACCGCATCGAAGTTATCCATGCCAAAGCCCAGCGGATCCATCTTGTGATGGCATCCCGCACAGGCAACGTCGTGCGCATGCTGGGCCAGCTTTTCGCGGAAATCCTTCGGCTCCTTCTCCCGCTTCTCGTCCTTGAACATCCCGGCATTTGGAGGCGGCGGAGGCGGAGGTGTGCCCAGAATGACATCGAGAATCCAGCGCCCCCGCTGCGTCGGACTCGTGCGGAAGGTGTGCGAGGTCGATGCCAGGATCGCGCCCATTCCAAGCACGCCGCCGCGATGATCCTCAGGCTTGAGCGTCACGCGCTGGAACTCCTTCCCGGTCACACCACTTAGTCCATAGTGTTTCGCCAGATCGCCATTTACGAAGGTGTAATCCGCCTGGAGTAACTCGAGGACCGGCCGGTCCTCGGTGCGCAAGTTATTGCAGAAGCGTCGGGCCTCTTCGAGCATCGCGTGCTTGAGCTGATCGTTGAAGGTCGGAAAGAATTCGGTGGTAGGACGCGCTTGCAGCACCTTGTCCGCGCCCAGCCAGCGCAGCAGCATCGAGTCGGTAAATGCCTGGGCCCTGGGATCCGCGAGCATCCGACGCACTTCGGAGGCGAGGATCTTCGGATCCGCAAGTCGCCCGCTCTCGGCATTGGCGAGGAGGGCATCATCCGGAATCGATGACCAGAGAAAGAATGAAAGGCGGGAGGCCAGATCGAGATTGCTCACCCGCGCCACCGGCTTCGCCGCAGTCGCAGCCACACGGTCCTCTTCGATCCGAAAGAGAAAGTCAGGAGCGACCAGTACCGGCTTGAGCGCCATCCGGATGGCTTCGCGCGGCGACAGGCCTTTCGCCACTCCGGCATCGAAGAAATGCATGAGGTGCGCAATTTCCGGCGCTGCTAGTGGCCGGCGCCATGCACGCTTGGCAAATGCGGTGACAAACGCCTCTGCGTCCGCTCGCGTCGGCTGTTCAGGCAGCCCCGCGAAGAACTTGCTACGACCTACTTTCGTCGGGCCATCGATCCGCTTCTCCGCTTCGGTCCGTTCGGTCGGCGATTGCCCGGGTTCACCGAAGAGCCGATTCAGCACGGTATCGGCTGCAGTGAAGTATTTCTCCATCAGCGCGGGCGAAAGCCCCAGCGCCGCGGCGATGTTATCAAAACTGCTGCCAGTCGTGTCCTTGGGAAATCCTACCGCATCGGAAACATCGAAATCCAGTGCGGTGAGATCACGGACGACGTGATTGTATTCCGACCGACTGAGCCGCCGCGGGACCGACGGCCCGGGATTGAACATCGCCGGATCATCCGAATCCAGCCGCGCGAGCATCCGCTTAACGCCCGCAGTCAGCGTGCTGCCGTTCTGCGGAGTGAAGTGCGTCTCATCGTCCGGCGGCATCTGCTGCGTCGCTAGTTGCTCGAGCACCCGCCTCCACAGCTTGTATTCCACGAGGACCGAATGTTCGTCGGCAAACCGGGAGAGATCGACTCCCCCCTTCTGCTTTTTGTCGTTGTGGCACTTGAAACAATGCTGCTCCAGCATGGGTCGGATCTCGTGCTCAAAAGCCGACGGAACTGCAGCCGCCTGTGCAGACAGCGACGCGACGCCAAGGGCACCGGCTAGGAAAGCAGCAAAGCGAAATGAACGCGGAGCAGAAAAGGGCATGGGGGTCGGAAACTTCACCTCCCCGAGAAGAGGTGCAAACCGTAAAAAGTTAGCAAGAAAGGCTCCCATCCTCCGTAGCAATTTAGCGACGTACAGCGGCGCGGCGCGCACGGCGCAGACCGAGAAGCGCGCCGATTCCCAGCAAGCCCAGCGCACCCGACGCAGGTTCGGGCACGGCCTCGAGAACGACCGCATTGCCGGGAATGGAGACATTCGTCGGGCTCACGTTGTAGAAGATCTGGAAGGTGTCGCCGTTTCCGCCCGCGCCGCCAGTCGGCACGACGATCAATGCCCCCTGCGCAAAGGTGGTCGTGATCGACGCCGAGGCCCCGGTGATGATGGCGTACAAAGCATCATCGACATGCGTGTAACCTGCCCCGAGCGTTAGCTTGAGGTCGGCGCCATTCAGCGAGATGGCGCTCGATCCGAGCGCAAGCTGGCCATAATCGGTCCCAGCCGTGGGCAGAAGCGGATTCCCCGAACTCGTGGCTCCCAACTGAATCGCCAGATGCGTGGTTGCGCCGCTAAGTGTGACATTGCCGGTCGCCATAAGAATTCCCGATGGCGTCCCCGGATTCGCTCCAGGATTCAGGATGCCGCCACCATTCACAGTGATCGCGCCAACGGTGCCCGAACCGGCAAGCGTCGCACCGGAGCTAACTGTCGTGCTTCCAGTGATCGATCCCGTCACGATGAGCGTACCGGCATTGACCGCAGTTACTCCCGTGTAAGTGTTCACACCCGCGAGCGTCCAGGCTCCGGCACCCGCTTTGGTCACCTGGGTCACGTTGGTGCTGCTGTTATCTACAATCCGGCCGCCGATGGTATTTCCCGCAGTATTGCCGCTGAGTGTAAGCGTCTTTGTACCTGCACCGGATGCCGTGAAGTCGGAAGTGAGCGTCAGCGGACCAGTTGCTCCAGTGGTATCGATGGTCGCGTTACCCGTCGTCCCCGCAAGATCCATCACCAGCCCGCTGGTCTCGCCAGAGCCTGTATAAATCAGCACCCCGTTCTTCTGGCCTCCGCCTGCCGCCGGATCCGCTCCGCCGATATGTATCGTGCCGCTGCTGAGATTGGCCATCGCATTGACCGAGATGGCTCCATTGTCGATGTAGGTTCCGCCTGTATAACTCCCCGGAGCGGTCAGATAAAGCGTGCCGGACTGCTCTTTGGTTAAGGCCTGTCCCGCACTGGACTGACCGACTGCTCCAAATGTCGTCGGGGCAGTGATCGCCACACCTGTCGCACTTTGGATTGTCACCGCGCCAAATGCAGCCTGATAGCCCGTCGTGGCCTGATTGACCGAAAACGTGTTGCTCACGTTCCCTGTTGCCAGAGTCAAGGTCCCGAAAACGATCGTCTTGTTCGCGACTCCACTCGCGGAAAATGCCCCAACGCTGACGACCGACGAAGCACCGGAGGCCGTGATGTTATTCCCGAAATTGATCACGTTTGCATTCGTTCCACCATCGCCGTCGTTGCGAAGATTGAGCGTCTGTAGGAGCCCGAGATTTACCGAGCTGGTACCGAGCCCATTATTGGTTGCGCCATTGACCGCGGCTGAGTTCTTCACGGTCAGGGAGATATTGAATGCTCCAAGACTTACTGTTCCGCCAATGCTGTTACCGCTGGTCAGCACAAGATTTCCATTCACCGCCAGGCCGTTCGCGGCGCCGCTCAACGCATTGGTCGCGGTAAGTGTGACCGTGCCGGTACCGCCGCCAATTTTGTAAGTAGTGCCTTTGGGTGTCAGCACTCCGCTTAGGGTCACGCCCGAGGCATTCGCGGCAACGAGGTAGCCGCCAAAGTTCGATCCCGTGGCCGAGCTGAAGTCGAGATCACTCGTGCTATCGGTCGCAACGCCGATGTTCCCGGTTGAAGAGGATGAGATCCGGCCAAGAAAGGCCTGATCGATAGCATACCCAGCCACCACCGTTGCGTTATCGACAACCGATGCCCCCGAACCGCCAATCGACGCGGCTGAATTGAACTGCAGCGTGCCGCCGCTGACGAGCGTCGTCCCCGTGTAAGTATTAACGCCTGACAGAATCAACTTCCCGGTATCGTTTGCCTTCACGAGCCCGGCGGTTCCACTGAGATTGGCGCTAATCGTTTCGGTATTGCCCGCGCCCGTCGTAATCGTTGGCGTCGTGCCATCGAGATTCAGCACTGAGGTGGAGTCGGCCCCGGCGATTGTGTCTCCAGTTACGCCAAAGACGATCGCATTCACGTTGATCGTCGTACCCGAAGCAACCGTGAGCGTACCAGAGCCTCCTGCAAGATCGGCGGTCAGCGTGCTCGGAGATTCATTGGTCCAATATTGAAGCGGCGTTCCTGTCGAACTCCCGGGCCGCCAGAGCAGCGAGGAGGTATCCCAAATCCCGGTTCCGCCAGTAGCCGAAGAGCCATCGCCATCGGCATCCCAGAAGAGAACCGTATTGGCCGCTTCAGCAGAGCGGCCCGGCAGGAATGCTGCCGCCATTAGCAGGCAGGAACAGGAAAACGAGAGCGGTGAAAAACGGCGACGGGAAAACGACAATTTCACAGGGAATGAGGGCTTGGGGACTTGCCGGACATGCTGCAGCCCCTGCCCTTGCTTGTCTTCTAGCCACATGGCTAATTCCGGCTTTGGCGAATTGATGTACGATAGCCCCCTCGCTTTGCTTCGCTTTCTCTCCATCCTTCCACTTCTGCTCTTCGCCGCAGCGATCGCGCATGCAGGGACTGTCCTCCAGTCGATCCACGACGTGCGTGCGCTCTCGCCCGAGAAGGCCGCGCAAAATCTGCCGGCATCCATCGATGTGACAGTCACTTTTTGCGATCCAACGCAGCGCGACCTCCTCGTGCACGATGGCCACGAGGGCATGTTCGTGCTGCTGCCGAACGACATGCACACGCGGCCATTCATTGGTCCCGGCAGTCGCTTACACATCGAAGGCATCACGCAACCAGGCGGGTTTCTGCCGATCGTCGAATGCCACCGTTACACTGTGCTGGGCGCTGGCTCGCTCCCTCCACCGCTTCACATGGAGCAGGCAGAACTCTTCTCTCCTGCAATGGATTGCCAATGGGTCGAAGTGCCCGCGGTCGTCACCGGAATCGAAAGCGGGAGCTGGTATTTCACGCTCGCAGCCGAAGTCTCGGGATGGACGCTGAAGCTGCAGTTACCCAATGATCCACGCTCGACGGAACGGGCTGCCGCAATCCTACAGCGCCCGGTCAAAATCCGCGGAGTGGTGGGAACGGTCTATAACGAGGAGCGTCAGTTGACTGACCGCTACCTTTTCGTTCCGTCCTTCGAGCAGATCGTCCCGGTGGAAGGCATGGCACCGGAGGCTCCTCCGCAATTGCGCGCGGTGAATGAACTCCTCCGCAGCGACGCGACAGTCCAAACCCGAGTACGGGTGCGAGGAACGGTGACACATGCCGCGGACAACGCACTATACTTGCGCGGCGAGGGCGGCAGCCTGCTGGTCCACACAGCCGGAACCGCCGGGCTTGCACCGGGCGTCCAGATCGAAGCGGAAGGCTTTGCATCCGTCGCGCCATTCCGACCGATGCTCCGGGCAACCCGCGTAACGGTGCTGGGACGCTGTCCGCCACCAGCGCCGGAAACGCTCGATCTCAACAGCGACAAAATCGTAAGCCAGCAGGCGGAACTCGTCACGGTCGATGCCGATCTTCTCGGCACGAAGAAAGGGCCCGCCGATCAGATGATTCTGCAATGCCGAACGGGCATCTGGCTCTTCGAAGCGCCCTTGCCACGGGGCGTCTCACTTCCCGGCGGAATGGGAGCGAATGACCGCATTCGCATAACCGGCATTTGCGAACTGACGACCACGCGCCCCCTGCCGCGCACCAATTGGGTCGATGGATTCCGGCTTCATCCGCGCAGCAGCGAAGACCTCGCGATTCTGCGTCATGCGCCCTGGTGGACATTGCCGCGGTTGCTCTGGGCGCTCGGCGTTCTCGGCATCATCGCCGTGGGTTCAATGTCCTGGGGTGCCGTGCTGCGCCGCCGCGTCCACGAACAAACGGAGATCATCCGCGCCCAAATTGAACGCGAGGCAGCCAAAGACGAGCGACAACGCATCGCGCGTGAGTTGCACGACACAATCGAGCAGGAACTCGCCGGGCTGTCAGTGCAGTTACGCAATGCGCGCCAGCGGCTTGCAGACTCGCCTGATCGCGCGGGAACCGCACTCGACCTCGCCCAGCGCATGCTCCGGCATTGCCGGCAGGAAGCGCGCACTTCAATCCGCGATCTGCGCAGCGTGGCTCTCGAAATGCGCGGCCTGGACGGCGCGCTCGAGGAACTCACCGGCCCGGTCGCTACAGAATGTGGCGCGCAATTTCGCCTCGAAGTGTCCGGCAAACTTCAGCATCTGCCTGGCACGACCGCCATCCATTTACTCCGCATTGCGCACGAAGCCGTCGCCAATGCCGCCCGCCATGCGAGCCCACGGAATATCGAAGTGCGGCTCGATTACGCCGCCGATTCCGTTTCGCTCGAAGTCCGCGATGATGGCTGCGGATTTGATCCAACCGCCGCAGCGCCTCGCGGGCATTTCGGATTGCTCGGAATTCAGGAGCGCGCCGGAAAGCTCAATGCCGCGTTGCATCTCGCCAGTGCTCCAAGCCAGGGCACGACCCTCAGGATCAAGGCGCCTCTCGCGGCGACCGCAGCGCCTCAAAATTAGCTCCCTTTTTCATGAAACGAAAAATCAGTGTCCTCATCGTAGATGATCATGCTGTGATGCGCCTTGGCCTCGCGGAAGCCATCGATGGAGAGCGGGACATGATGGTCATCGGCGAAGCGAGAAACGGCACGGAAGCGATCGACCTTTATCGCCAACACCGACCCGATGTCGTGACGATGGATTTTCAGCTTCCCGGTGCGGACGGCTCGGAAATTACGAGACAACTCCGCACTGAATTCCCTGACGTCCGAGTGGTGATCCTCTCTGTTTTTGAAGGCGAAGAAGATATCTGGCGCGCGGTCTCCTCTGGAGCGCTGGGCTATGTCTTGAAATCGGCGGAAGTTGAGGATGTGATCGAAGCCATTCGCCACATCTTTGCAGGCGACACTTACTTTCCTGCCGCCATCAGTTCCAAACTCTCCCTGCGCCGTTCCCGCGAAAGCCTGACATCACGCGAATTGCGTGTTCTCCGTGAAATCGTCGGCGGCCGCACGAACAAGGAAATCGCCGCAACGTTGAATATGTCGGAAGCGCTCGTGAAGCTCGAGATCTCGAACACCCTCACAAAGCTAGACGTTGCCGACCGCACCCAGGCTGCAGTGGTCGCGGTGCAACGCGGAATCATCCATCTCGAAGGATAGAAGCACCCTCGATTTGCCGTAGGTCGCCGGTGACAACAACGCGCGCGGCAGCTTCTGTCGAGCTGCCAACCATCGAACTGATCCCGACGTGACGCGAACGCGAAACCGAGCAAGCGACAACGCCGACTACTTCGCCGCGTAAGCGTGCACCCGGCCTTTCCACCCCGGCAGCCAGCGCTCCTCATGGCGATCCGGTGGCGCATTTTGCACGCGCTTGGTCAGCAGCGCCGCGCTGGAATCTGCAAACTCGCGTACCGCGCCCGGTCCTGAGCCGTGCATTCCGGAAAGCGCCTGCATCAGGCCCCAGCCTTGGCCGTTGTACCGCTCGCGTGGATTTGTCCCCTCGCCCTTGAAATTCACGTAATCAATGAGCGCAAACATGCCCGGCCCGGTTGACGACAGCCGCTCAAATTGCGCGCGGATATTGGCGCGATCGGCTTCCGGTGCTGCAGCCAGCATTTTCGGCAGCGACTGCGCCATGCGGTCGGCCAGGAACCGGCTCTGGATCGGAACCGTGGAAGCGAGCAGATCGCGCAATTCCTTCGTGCGATCGCTGTGAAATTCGGCCTGAAACTCCTGGCGGGTCTGCCACGGGCAATGCGAATCGGGTTGAAGCCATGCAGGCAGCTTCACCCCTGCCGCACTCAGGGCGTGCAGGAGCTTTGGAAAGCTTTCCTCGAACGGGCCATCCACGCCTTTCGGATACCAGATGAAATGCCCGATCCCGAGCGAAGCGAAATTCTCGCCGACGTTCCAGGATGTAAGCCCATCGCGAGTCCCGGCGCATTCATTCTGCCAGACGCGGTGTCCGATCGATTCGAGCTCCTTATCAGTGAGCGCAGCGGTTGCGGTGACGGCGCTGGCGAGCAGGGCAAACAGGATGGCTTTCATAGGTTCTCGCAAGCCCGATTTATTTCGGAATTAGCGGAGAAATCCAAGGGCAAAGCAGTCGGGGTGATACCGAACATGACACAGGCAATTTCCCTGCGGCTTCGTCATTTACATGCCAGGTAGGCACTTCTACTCATTCCGGCATGCAAAAATCAGACGGCATGAACTATGCGCCCGAGGGCAAAGCGGCTCCTGTAGTCGCGAAGGGAGAATTTCCCTTTGCCGCGGTGGCGCTCGATCACGGTCATATCTATGGCCAGTGCAAAGGCCTCGCCGAAGCAGGCGGCGACCTGCGCTATGTATATGACCCAGACCAGGAGAAGGTCGAAAAATTCGTCAAAGCTTTCCCTGATGTACAGCCTCTTCCCAGCCTCGAAGCCGTGCTGGACAAGCCCGAGATCAAGCTCGTCGCCGGCGCAGCCATTCCCAGCGAACGCGGACCGCTTGGCCTTCGCGTGATGGAAGCCGGAAAGGATTACTTCACCGACAAGACGCCTTTCACGACCATGGAGCAGCTCGAAGCCGCGCGCGCGGCAGTCGTGAAGACCGGCAAGAAATACATGGTGTACTACAGCGAACGGCTGCACGTGGAGTGCGCCGTGCGCGCCGGGCAATTGATCGAAGAAGGCGCAATCGGCCGCGTGGTACAGGTGCTCGGCCTCGGGCCGCATCGTTGCACGCCCGCATCGCGTCCCGACTGGTTTTGGTCAAAGGAGAAGACTGGCGGCATCCTGACCGATATCGGCAGCCATCAGTTCGAGCAGTTCCTCTATTACACGGGTGCGACCAACGTGAAGGTCGTGAACGCCTCAGTCGCCAACTACCATCACAAGGAACACCCGGAATTCGAGGATTTCGGCGAAGCCAATCTCCTCGCCGACAATGGCGCTACCAATTACATCCGCGTGGACTGGCTGAATCCGGACGGCCTGCGGACCTGGGGCGACGGGCGCACGTTCATCCTCGGCACTGGCGGCTACATCGAGCTCCGCAAATACGTCGACGTCGCTCGCGAATACGAAGGCGATCAGCTCTACCTCGTGGATCACAAAGGCGAGCACCACATCCGTTGCCACGGACGGGTTGGCTACCCTTACTTCGGGCAGCTCATCCTGGACTGCCTCAATCGCACCGAGAACGCGATGACGCAGACACACGCCTTCCGAGCCGCTGAACTGTGCCTTCAGGCGCAGGCCATGGCCCGGAAGATCGAGTAAATTAACTAGCAGCCGGTGGCGGCGGCGTTATTCGCCGTCGTCGCCGATGGCGTTCTGTGGGCAGATCGCCGCCGCTTCCTTCGCGGCTTCCAGCTCTGCATCGCCTTCCGGCTGCTTGAAGAAGTACACGTACGTTTCGTCGTCATTGTACTTCAGAATCTGATCGGCACCCGCCACATCGAGGCACACGCGGCACGGAGTGCAGGTATCGTCCACATACCAGGGGCCAGGAACGCTTTCGGGAAGCTTGTGAGTATTGTCGGCCATAGCGGGGCTTGTCCGTACCCGGTTTCAGAAACGGGCGCAAGCAATTGTGCCCGGTGGAAAAAAGATCCGGATTTTGCCCAAATCGCTCAACCGAGAGCCCGCATACAGTGTAGGAACGTAAATGCCCTTACCCATCGCTGCTGAACGGATCCGCGTACTGAATGAGACGCCGAACCGCGCCTCCGGGGAGTACGTGCTTTACTGGATGCAGCAGTCGCAACGCGCGGAGTGGAATCACGCGCTCGAGTACGCCATTCATAGCGCCAATGAGGCCCGACTCCCCGTGCTCGTGGCGTTCGGGCTCATGGATGATTACCCGGAGGCCAACGCGCGCCACTATCACTTCATGCTCGAGGGATTGCGCGACGTTGAAGCCGCCTTGGAAAATCGCGGAATCGGATTCGTGCTCCGCAAAGGCGCCCCGGCAAACGTGGCTCTGAGCTTTGGCCGCAAGGCCCACTCGATCGTCGTAGACCGCGGCTACCTTCGGCACCAGCGCGCATGGCGCGAGGAAGTTGCCGCGAAAGCAACCTGCCGCGTGACCCAGGTGGAAACCGATGTGGCCGTTCCGGTTGATGTCGTTTCCGGCAAATGCGAAATCGCCGCGCGCACCCTGCGCCCAAAGCTCTGGCGCAATGCCGAGCGATTCCTTCAACCACTCCGCGCGACATCGCCCCACGTATCGTGGAGCATCCCGCTTCGGTCCGATATCGCTCTGGACGATGCCGAAAAGGCGGTGCGCACGCTGAAGGTGGATCACTCAGTCGGCTCCGTCTCGCAGTTCTTCACCGGCGGCACTCGCACGGCGAAACGGCTCTTCGAGCGCTTCTGCGCGCAGCGGCTGCATCATTATGCGGAGCGCCGGAATCATCCCGAGAATGATGAGATTTCACACATGAGTCCCTATCTGCATTTCGGGCAGATCTCACCGGTATGGCTCGCACTCGAAGCTGAAAAGTTCACCAGCACCGAAGGGATCAACGTTCAGTCCTTCGTCGAGGAACTACTCGTTCGCCGCGAACTGGCCATGAACTTTGTCGCTCACGAATCGAACTACGATACTTACGCCGCGGTTCCGGCATGGGCGCAACAAACGCTGGAGATTCACGCGTCCGACAGACGCCCGCATTGCTACGATCCGCGGCAATTCGAGAATGCGGAAACCCATGACCCTTACTGGAATGCCGCGATGCGCGAGATGCGCTTCACCGGCTTCATGCATAACTACATGCGAATGTACTGGGGAAAGAAGATCCTCGAATGGAGCGCTTCCCCTCAGGAGGCTTTCGCGACCCTGCTCACGCTCAATAACAGATACTTCCTCGATGGCCGCGATCCGAATTCGTACGCGAATGCCGGGTGGATCTTCGGCCTCCACGATCGCCCATGGCCGGAGCGCGCGATCTTCGGAACAGTCCGCTCCATGATGGCTTCCGGTCTCGAGAGGAAATGCGACATCAAAGAGTATGTCCGAAAGGTCGATCGCCTCGTGGAAAAAGCCGGAGGGCCACCTGCGGGCCATGGAACCGAGCGAGACTTATTCGAGCGGTGAAGTTAGTTAATGCCGGAATAGCTGCAAGCGTTCAGACAAAACATCCGGCTACCCATAGCCTCCAACTAACATTCTGACGGCCTCCTTCTTAAGGCCGAAGATGTGACTTCAGGAATTCCGCAGTCTCCGCGATGAATCGGTCGGCATCTTCCTTGCGGTTAAGTCCATGCCCCGCCTGCGGAAACATGATGAGCTTCGATTCCACTCCTGCCGCGTGCAATGCGGAATCCAGGCGCTCAGCCTGATCCGGCGGGACAAGTTCATCGAGCTTTCCTTGAAAGATAAGGAATGGCGCGGCCTTGCCATCGACGCGGAAAAGCGGTGATGCGTCGTGCGCGACCTGTCCCAGATCCGCCGGTTTTCCACCCAGCAAACGGCGGACAAGGTCATTGCTATAAGCACCCAACTTGACCTTTGGCGCGGAGTTGTCCGTCAAGTCGGTCGGCCCCGCCATATCTACCACGCAGCTGACGCGGCTCGAGAAGTCGGCAAGCGCCGGGTCGGAGTTATCCCGTGTATCGCTGGTACCTAGAAAGGTGACCAGATGACCACCTGCGGAACTACCGAGCGCGCCAATCCGCGCCGGATCGACGGCGTACTTGGCAGAGTTCGCCCGCACCCAGCGAACCGCGCGCTGCGCGTCATCCAGTTGCGCGGGCCAGTGATTTCCGGTCTCCGTGGAGAGCCGGTAGTTGATCGAAAAAGCCACAAACCCAAGCCGTGCCGCCCCCTTGCCGAGATCCTGCATGTCCTTCTTATCACCGCCAGTCCATCCTCCGCCGTGAATCAGGATGATCGCGGGATGCAACGCCGCATTGGCCGTCTGCGGCGGGCGAAAGACATCGAGCACCAGTTCCCGGTCGTCGGCTTTGCCGTAGCAGACATTCAGTTCCGGCGACGATTCCTGTGCCCTGCAACCAGCGGGAGCGAGCAGCAGAACGAAAGCAAGAACGCGGCAGAACGGGATCGAGCGCATAGGAAGAGAGCTTGCACCGGAGTTTCGGCAAAAATTGCCAATCCCCAACTCAATTCTGTAGCGTCCAACCCCGCCCTGCCGGAAAGGATCCTTGAACCGTTATGCCTTGGTCGCCTGCGCCAGCTTTTTGATCAGGTCTTCGAGAGCGGCCTTGCCTTTTGGCAGATTCGTGTGGCTGCTGCGAAGAGCGGAAATCGCCTTATCCAGCGTCTTGTCGATGGATTCCCAAGTCTTCGGGTCCTTCGGCTTGAGGGACTTTTCCTTGGCATCCCATGCAGTCTCGAGGTCAGTAAGCTTCGCCACCATCTCGGTATTCTTGCCGCCATCGAGCGCCTCGATCGTCGCCTTGGCCAGAGTCGTGAATTCGGCGGTGTCCTGTGCAGAATAGACGGCTGAAACTGCGCCGGCTTCCGCAGCGTGGCACGGCGTATCGAGCACGGCAATGGCACCCGTGAAACAGACGATGCCAATGGAGAACAGGGCAAAGGATTTGCGAAACATAGTCAGAGATTAGTTTTGGGAGTTATTGTTGAGATAAACTCCGGTAGCGCTCATGACGCGGCATGGGCTCCAGGTTTATCGCGGGCCGACGCTATGCTCCCCCGCTGGCCGCCCTCAATGCAGCCAGCACCCCGTCCATTACAAATATGAGAGGTTACTCTCGCTCCAGCTTAGCATTCTACATGAACGCCCCAGCAGACCCAAACTAACTAGCGTCTGGCCTCAAAACTGCGGGGCATGCACCTGCGAAGCCTTCCATAGGGCTTGCTGCAGCCCTCCGAGTTTATCTGCGCCTTTGACTTTGCGCCCTTCGAAATCGGTGACGTAGAAGCTGTCGATGGCAGCGCCCTTCTCGGTTGTGATGCGCGAGAGTGCGATCTGGATTTCCTGATCTCCGAAGGCCTGCAGGAGATTATAGAGCAGGCCAAGACGGTCGGGAGTCACCACATCCACGAGCGTGTAAATCGGATGCGCGTCATTATCGATCGTGATGCGCGTCGGGAAGTCGATTTCCTGCGACAAATGATACCCACGGCGCTTCATCGCATTTTCGAGAAGCGGAGTGAAATCGAAATGACGCACTTCTAGTGACTTGCGCAGTGTCTTTTCGACAAGAGCCATGTCCTTCTCCTCCGTCACCGCTTCGAACGCCGTGTTGCAAACGCGAAAGACGTCGAAAACCAAATTATCCGAGCGCGTGAAAACATCGGCTCCGAGAATGTTGAGGTGACCGATCGACAGCGAACCGGCAATGCGCGCGAGCAGTTCTTCGCGGTCCCAGCCGCAGAACCAGAATTCGCTGTGCCCTTGATTCGGTTGAGCGACCCATTTCACGCCGGGCGCAAGAGGATCGCCCTTCATGTGAGCGCGAAGGAAATTGTGGAAGAAGCGAATATGATCGCAAATCTCCTGAACGGTGTGGGTCTGGAAATAGCGGTCCGGCATCTTTTCGAAATGCGCGTCCACATCGTCGTGCAACTCCGCGCGAATGCGTTCGAGCACGGCCGCATGGAGGCTTTCACGTTCGACCTGACGCCGTCGGTAAAAGGCTTCGCCATCGGCCAGATACAGGGACGTATTGCGATAGAGCTGCCAGACGAGCGTTTCCTTCCAGTCAGACCAGTTCTGATCGCCCGTTGCCTGACCATCGGCCAGCGTGAGCAGCATAAGAGCGTCGAGATTCGCCTGAATCTTCACGAGGCTCGCGAACTCGGCAATCGTCGCGGGATCATCGAGATTGCGGCGCTGGGCGATGCTCGAAAGCGTAATGTGATGATCGACCAGGAAGATCAGCGTCTTGCGCCGTTCAGGCGATAGCTGCAGTCGCGCCGCGACTTTCTGCGCGTAGAGTGCGCTTGCCTCGGAGTGATGCCGGGCATTGGAGGCCTTTCCGGTGTCATGCAGGAGGAGCGCGAGATACAGGACATCTGGGTCTTCCAGCTTCTGGAAGAGCACCTGATAGTCTTTGAACTTCTCATTGGCCGTATCGATGAGCGAATCGAGCTTTTCGATGGCTACGAGCGTGTGTTCGTCTGCCGTATAGCGATGGAAGAACTCGTGCTGGACGAGACAGGTAAGCTGGCCGAATTCCGGAATATAACGTCCGAGTAAATCAACCTGGTGCATTGCCCGTAATACCGGTGCGACCTCGCCCTTCCGGGAAAGGATTGCCATGAACGTCTCCCGCGCTCCCTTCGAGTACTGGAAGGTGCGATCCACCAGATGAATCCGGCGGCGGATCAATTGCTGAAGCTCGGGACTTAGCGTCAGCTTCCGCTGCTGCATGTGCTGGAATAGCCGCATGATCCGGTACGGATCCTGGCTGAAAATGCTGCTCTCTTCGGGATAGAGACGCCCGTCGATACTCTGGAAACCATCGAAATGATCGCCACCGCGCGTCTTGCGTGGAAGCAGGCCGAAAAGCTTGCGAGGCTGCTGTGGCACCACCGGGCCGAGGCGGAGACGCTCGGATAGCAACTCGGTGACATGATAGATATTCCGAGCGTGCTGGTAGTAATCGCGCATGAACGCTTCACTCCGGCGCAGAATATTCTTCTGCGGATAGTTCAGCTTATCGGCAATCTGCAATTGCTGGCTGAGGACGATGACATCCGCCGCCCGCTTGTTCATGTAATGCATCTCCGTACGGACACGGAGGAGGAAATCATAAGCGCGGTCGAGCGTCCGACGTTCGCTTTCGTTGAGGAGTTTTTTCTCCACGAGTTGAGCCGTGGACTGGATGCGCTCCTTGAAGAAGGCGATCCAGAGTAGATTCTGGTAATCGCGCAAGCCACCGCAGCCGTTCTTGATATTCGGCTCCTGCATGTAAACGGAGCGCCCAAATTTCTCGTGCCGCTCTGCCTGATTGACAATGCGCTCCTGGATATAGGCATCCTCAAAGCCATCCACGCAGCGCTTCACAAACTCGTCTTTAAACTCTTCGAATAGCGCCACGTCTCCAGCAACCAGACGAGCTTCGAGCAGTGAGGTTTTCGACAGCATGTCGGCATTGGCCTGCTTGATGGCCTCGGCAATCGAGCGCGTGGAGTGGCCGACTTTGAAGCCGACATCCCAGAGCATGTATAGAATCTGCTCGATGACCTCGCCGAACCTGCCGTCCACCTGACGGAGCGAGTTCGGGTGCAGGAACATGATGTCGATATCGCTGTAAGGATTCAGCTCACCCCGACCGTAACCGCCGATCGCCACGAGAGCCAGGCGCGGAAGATTGGATCCCTTCGCCGATCCGAGCGCGGTTTCCAGGAGATGACGCAGGACGATATCGATCAGACTTGCGCGCTGGGCGCAGATCTCGCGTCCCCCGCCGCCGCTGTAGTGCTTCAAGCGGAGCCGGTGGTTCTCGATCTTCATGAACTTCTTGTAGAGAGCCAGAAGTTCCGCCGAATTTGGCTTTCCCTTGGAAAGCAACTGCTGCTCGGCGTGAGCGAGGACTTTTTCGCGGTGACGCAACATGCGCAATGCTCGGAGTTGAGGATTAAAGGGTCAAGCCGCGAGACGCTTCATCGGAAGGCATTTTTTTTCCGAACCACAATGTAGACGCCGCGGCGCGTGCCCTCAAAGCTTGATCTCGTAACGCTTCAGCTTGGAATACAGGGTGGGCCGGTGGATCCCGAGGATTTCCGCTGCCTTTTTCTTATTGCCATGCGCCTGGGCAAGCGCCTTCAGGATCGTCTCCCGCTCCTGCTGGTCGAGATTCAGCGTGGCATCGACTCCGCCACCGCCATTCGAGCGCACTCCCTGGAGCACCGGCGGCAGGAGGATTTCCTTCGGGAGCTGCTTCTCGTTGATGATCTCCCGTTCAGCGAGAATGACGCTGTACTCTATGGCGTTCTGCAGCTCGCGGATATTCCCGGGCCAGGCGTAGGTAAGCAGGAGATTCATCGCCTCGGGCGTGATCTTCGGCTCGTTCTTTCCCAGTTGCTCGGAGAAGCGCTGCACGAACGTAGTGATAAGGGCCGGAATATCTTCGCGCCGCTCGCGGAGCGGCGGCAGCATGAGCTGGAAGGTATTCAGCCGGTAGTAAAGATCCTGGCGAAGCGCTCCGGTCCTCAGGGCATCGGCGATCGGCTTATTCGTCGCTCCCACGAGGCGGAAATCGGCCCGCTGGGTCTTGGTGCTTCCGAGGGAACGAAATTCACGCTCCTGCAGCACGCGCAGGAATCGCGTCTGCAATTCCGGCGGCATGTCCGCAATTTCGTCGAGGAAGAGCGTGCCGCCCGCAGCCTCGGCGATCATGCCCGGAAAATCGGTCACCGCCCCGGTGAACGAACCCTTCACGTAGCCGAAGAGCTCGGCTTCGATCATGTTCGCTGGGAAGGCCGCGCAATTCAGCTTCACAAGCGGACCGCTGGAACGCTTGGAAAGCCGGTGGATCTGGTTGGCCATCACTTCCTTCCCGACACCGCTTTCCCCAAGGAGCAGGACATTCGCATCAGTCGGCGCCACCCGCTGAATGAGTTCGTGAACCTCCTGCATCGAGCGGCTCTTGATAACCGGCGCAAGCTGGCGCTCGGCCTTTTCGAGACGCTTTGAGAGCTGCTGTTTCTCCGCGCGAAGGCTCTCGGCTTCCTTGACCAGCTTCCGCTGATCGATGGCCAACCCAATGAGCGCCATCAGTTCTTCCGGCGCGTAAGGTTTGGCGATGAAATGAAACGCACCGAGCTTGATCGACTCGATGGCATTGGACAGCGAATCGTGCGCGGTCAGGATGATGACATGCAGCTCCGGCATTTCTGCCTTGAGCTCCTTGAGCACGTCCATCCCCTCGGCGTCAGGAAGACCCAGATCGAGCAGAACGATGTCGGGCTCCACTTTCCGAACAAGAGCAATTCCAGATGCCGCAGTGTTGGCAGGATGGGGCTCATAGCCATGCCGCTTGAGCAGCGCTTCCAGCGTGAGCAGGATCGGCCGTTCGTCATCGATGATGACAATCTTATGCGGGGACGGATGGCTCATGGAAGATTCAGCCGGCGAGGGGCAAACTAATCCGGGCGGTGAGCAGACCGCTGCCCGGATCGTAAGAGTATTGCAAATCCCCTCCATGCGCCGCAAGAATCATCCGGGTTCGAAAAAGTCCGAGTCCATAGGCGCCGCGGCGCGTGCTGACAAACGGTTCGGCACCCCATTTTTCCGGCGACTCCGGCGCCGAACTGCGGCTCTCCTGCAGCTCGATCACAAACTGGCCATTCTTGGAAAATGCGCGGGCCGTGATCGTTCCATCCTTCTCGGAAAAATGGAATGCATTGGAAAAGACCTCGGCCAGCGCGGCGAAGATCAGCTCGATGTCCGTGGAGATCGACTCATTGCCGACCTCCACGGTCCATTGAACACAGGGTGCCCGTTCAGGGTACTTTTTCGCGAGGCGATCGCGGAAATCTTCCGCAAAGATCGCCGCCGAATATTCAATCAGGCTGGGTTGTGGCAGCCAGAAGTGGGCGGAAAGCGCTTGCAGGGTACGGGCGGACTGCTGGATCTGGGTACGCAGTCGCCTGATCTCCTCGACGGCCTCAGGATCGTCCACCAGCTCCAGCACGTATGCGGCCTGCAATTCCATGGCATTGAGGCTATTGCGCACATCGTGCGTGACCTGGCGCACAAACGTCGAAACGCGCTGAAACGGCACATCGACGCCTGCGGCATTCGGGGGAAGCGCTTCCGGTTTCGTCATGATAAAATGAATGTGTCCTCTCCCGGGGCAGAGTTCAATGCCCCGTGTACGGCAGGGTCATTGGCAGCCAAGTGGCGGAGGACATGGTAAACCGCTTCAGAATCTTCGTTGAGATGTGCAGCGAGTTCTCCCGCGGTCCGAGGAGCACCTGCACCTTCGGCAAGCGCCTGGCGGACACGAACCTGCAGTGCTAGCACGGCAGTGGCCGCCTTCTTGCCCGCTTCCACGCCGGGCTGATGGTAGGCGTTGATATTCACGAGCGAACCGTAGAATCCCACGGCGCGGTCGTAGAGGGCGATGAGCGCGCCCACGATAAATGGCGTGACTGCCGGTACACTGACGGTGATCGAGTCGCGTCCACCCTCGTACAGCGCGGAGCGGGTTCCGCGGAGGAAACCCTGGAGGTAGTCGCCGCTCGTGATTCCTGCCTCGACCGCAAAGGGCTCGCCGTCGCGGTCCTTGCGGACTTCGATGAAGGTCACGAAGAAATTGTTCACGCCGTCGCGGAGCTGCTGGACGTATGCGTGCTGGTCGGTCGATCCCTTGTTGCCGTACACGGCGATACCCTGATTCACCTTCACGCCTTCGAGATCGAGCTCCTTGCCGAGCGATTCCATGACGAGCTGCTGCAGGTATTTCGAGAAAAGCACGAGGCGATCCTTGTACGGCAGCACGACCATGTCCTTGCTTCCGCGGCCGTTGCCGGCGAAGTGCCACATCAGCGCGAGGAGCATGGCTGGATTCTTCAGCGTCACGTCGGTGCGAGTCCATTCGTCCATCGCGGCGGCGCCGGCGAGGAAGGCATCGATATCGAGGCCCTGTAGGGCTAGCGGCACCAAACCAACGGTGCTCATGACCGAGGTGCGCCCGCCGACCCAGTCCCACATCGGGAACCGCTTGAGCCAGCCGCCCTGCACGGCAACCTTGTCGAGTTCGCTGCCAACGCCAGTCACAGCGACGGCGTGCTTGGCAAAATCCAGACCGAGCTTTGTGTAACGGTGCTGGGCTTCCAACATTCCATTGCGGGTCTCCTTCGTGCCGCCGGACTTGGAAATCACGACGGTCAGAGTCTTCGCAAGGCGCGGCTCGAGCGCTTCGAGCACGCGGTCGAATCCGGCCGGATCGGTGTTATCGAAATAGTGCAGACGGATCGGGTCGTGATTCGTCCCGAGCGCGTCGGAAACAAATTGCGGCCCCAGGGCCGAACCGCCGATGCCGATGAGCAGGACGTCGGTGAATTTCCCTTCCGCGCGCACTTCGGCGACGAACTTCTTGATCGAGGCATTCGTGGCAACGATCTCCTCGCGCAGTTCGGCAGTCGGCGCGAGCTGCGGCGCACGCAGCCAGTAGTGGCCGACCATGCGGTTTTCGTCGGGGTTGGCGATTGCGCCGCTCTCGAGCGCGCGCATCTGCTGGAAGGCCCGCTGAGCCAGGGGTTCCATCCGCGAGAAGAAATCGTCATCGAACCGCATGCGGCTGATGTCGACCGAAAAACCAAGCGCTTCGTTGCTGCGCAGGAAATACTTCTGGAAACGTTGCCAAAGCGAATTCATAGGGCCTTTGATCGAAGCGGTGTCGGGAGGCGGTGTCGAGCGTGGATTGCAAGCGAGAGAGCTTTCACTCCGACACTCAACGGCGGCCGCCCCTTCCGCATAGTGACATGCGAAATTCACCGCGCATCAGTCATGCAGGACCGACGGGCATCCTATGATCGATGCGGGGCACTACAGTGGCTGTCAGAATTGCATTAGCCGGAATAGCTACCGTCTAATTCGCAGCCGCGTCAGCCGCCTTGGCAAAAGCTTCGAGATCGCCGTACTTATTCTGCCAAGTCGTGTACATCACCCCGATCACCGAACCCGGTGTACTCTTGGCAGCATCGAGCCAGTTTGCGATCCGTTCGGGATGTCCATCATAGTAACCAGCAACCACCTGCTTGTTACCGCGATCAGCGAAAAACTTCAGGCTCTCAGCCCGCTTTTCATAATACCAGGGCAGGACAATCACGTCCTTATCGAGACCTTCCCACGAGCCTTCCAGGCTGCCATTCACCAGATAGTACGGCCCTTTCACGGCATTGTGATTCGGGTCGAACATATCGCTCCAGGTATAAATCCGGCCGCCGGGATTAACCTGACGCAGAATCTGAATGCACTGCCGGACGTTCTCGGCAAGGATCTGCCCAGGAGTAAGATGACGCTTCTGGCAAGCCTCGCACCAATCGAGCACGCGGATTTCGTCGTGGCTCATCATATAACCTTTCGCGCCCCATAACTTATGCACGCGGATAGCCTGATCGCGCAGGATGTCCATCGTCTTCGGCTCGCTCGGACACATCATTGCCTGATGCTCGTAAACGGTCTGCGCGTTGTAATAGCTGGCGAGAAGCTTGGTCCCATCGGGCAGACTGGTGTGCAGGACAGGCGGTGTGTGGTAGGTATCGTACTCTCCAGCCCAGGGTTTCTGGCCGAGGAGCGGATCCTTGAGCGGTTCGAAATTGCGCCCTTCCACGAGCGGCTGAGACGGCGCATCGGTGCGAACGACCGTCAGAGGACACCCCGGACGGCGCGGCATATTCATGAAGGCAATCTCCTCAAGCTTTGGCTCGCTCCACCAGATCGAGCCACCCTTCGCTCCCCAGACACCGAAGTACACGGTGACCTCGGTGTTATCTTCCGAGTTGAAGACCGCGTGATGCACGGTCCAATCCTGCGTCGGTTTTACGCCAAGGTTCTCCCAGCTAAGCTGCCGCTTTTCCGCCAGCACCTTGAGCTCCGGCGACGCGTGGAAGTCCTGGGTCTTGATGCGCACCGAGACGTGATACTGCCGGAAGGGCTGGACCTTGAGCTTGAGCGAAATACGTGAATTCCCCTTGGGCTCGGCCGCGTGGGCCACCCCACCCTCGGATACGATGCTCGTATCGTGGAATCCCCATTTCTTCCAGTCCGAGAAATCGGCAGGCAACGTCGGAGCCGAAGGATCATCGACACGAGCCACACCGCCCTGAACCGTCAGCGGGACTTCCTTCACCGGGAGCCCTTCGATCAGATTGACGTCCCGGCCCAGCAGATCGTTCGAGTAACCAACCGGGAACAACGCCGGGACAATCTCGATATGATACTTGGAAGCGAGCTGCTTTACGCGGTCGACATTGCGGAAATAGCGCTGATCCATATCCGCAAGCCGTGTGAATTTGGAATCGGCGAGCAGCATGTGGTCGTAGCCAGCAGCCTGACCGCGCTGCATGAGCTGATCGATCTCACTGACGCTCTTGTCGAGAAGAAGGTTCTTCGAGACATAGATCCATTTTTCGAGAGCCTGCGCCGGAGCGGCAACGCTGGACAGGAGGACAATCAGGGCGGCGATTTTGCGGAGCATGTTGTGGGGAGATGCTATCTAATCACGACCGGAAATGGAACTGGCTTGTTAGAAAGCTTCCGCAGGGAAGCACCGATTTCGGTTTTCCGAAGCACGGCCGATCAAACACCAGCAATCAGTCCCTGGTCTTTTTCCACGGCATCGAAGAACGACGGATAGATCGGCTCCCAGCCGAGCGCCCGGAGTTTCGAGTTTTGCACCCGCTTATGGGTCCAGCCCCGCTTTCGGTTGGGATCGATCGGACCAAAGGGCGGCACAGGCCTCTGAAAACATTCCGCAAGCCATTCGTACAAGTCCACCTGGGCCAGCGGCTGATCGTCGGACACATTGAAAACGCCAGTCTGACCACTCTTCGCGAGGGCCAACAAAGCACTGGCAATGTCATCGCGATGGATCTGATTGATCCAACGGCTGCCGTCGCCTTCTACAACGGCCTCGCCGGAAAGAAACTTCTTCAAAAGCACAGATCTTCCCGGCCCGTAAACGCCAGCGAGTCGCGCCGCAATCCCACCCATCCCTAGGACGAAGTCTTCCGTCTCGCGGAGGATGCGACCGGTTTCGCGATCCGGTTCGGCGGCGCTTTCTTCGGTGACCCATTCGCCGGTCGTCTGCGCATACACGGACGTGCTGCTGGTGAAGATCAGCAGTCGCGGATTCAGCGCGGCGGCCAGATTCTTTGCGCCTTCGAGATAGACAGTCCTGTACTGATCTGCGCCACCGCGGCCCGAACTGGCGCAATGGATGACAGCATCAATCCCTCGAAAATCTGTGAGCCGATCGACGTCTGCGCGGCTGGAAATATCGCAGACAACAACGCGAAACGGCTCTCCTGCCAGCGCAGCCGCAGACTCCGCAGAGTGGGTGCAACCGATCACTTCCCAGCCTCCGCGATGAAACAGGCGCGCGGTTGCCAGCCCCACAAAACCGCATCCGGCGATGAAAACGCGCTGTTTCACGAGTACAGAAACTCCTCCCGGATCTCGATCACTTTCGATAGCATCGATTCACCTTCGAATTCGAACGACGCTTTGAATGGACGCCCCTCGAGCATGAGCGGCAACCAGTGCCGGTCGTCCTCCCACATCCCGTCGTAGGGAATCTCGTCCACGGAACACCAAAATGGGTCGGCTTCATCGGTTTCGATGAGTTCGCCTTCAAGATCGCTCGCTTGAAAGATCACGCAATGCAGGCTGTATCCATCGGTAAATTGAAATTGGATCACGCCGCGTTCTTCGAGCCCCAGCGGCGTCACACCAACTTCTTCCT
>FTCV01001561.1_pt1 | contig 28243 bp, 24 predicted proteins | sample 1639691 | NCBI WGS metagenome assembly FTCV01 (sample SAMEA3914864, study PRJEB12502) | metagenome | biome: forest; material: soil | place: USA | collected 2012-03-12 | depth 0.3 m
AATTGCATAAGTGTGATACGGTCTCGTGTATCACACTTATGCAAAGTCTGACTGCTGCCAGTCAGATCTCTGTCAATAGGCGCTCGGAGTACCGCTTACGATCTACCTGACACGCACGCCTGACAACGATCCCGCGAATGATGCGACGTATGTGCAGCAACTCGTCTTCTTCGATTTGCAGGCGGCTGTGATTCAGCCTGCACAGGATCTAGTTCAGATCGCGAATGATGCGGGCGGCGGGGTTCTTGGGCAGCTTGAAGGGGAAGCGCTTGGGCAGCTTTTGCAGAATACGGCGCAGTTTGTGTATTGGACGACTTAGTGACAATCTCCTGCTTGCATGAAAGCCCTGAGTCGTTCGCAGCAGCCCATGATTAGGCATGACTTCACCTTTTTTCGTTGGGCTTCTCAGGCAGAAGTTCCGGAGGGATTTCCTTCGCCAGTTTGCCATCCTTGATCTTGCGGAGACGAACCAATTCCTGTTCGACGTCTTCTCCTGATTCCTTCCTTCGCTCCAAGATGTGGATCTCCAACGGAAGGATGTTCTCGAAGTAACTCTCCGGATCTGAAGCGCCGATAGCCTTTTCGCGTTCGAGCAGCCAAGTCAGGCACTTGATCTGTTTGGCGTCGTACGAAAGATTGCTGTTTTGCTCGAGCCACTTCTTCAGCCCGCCCGCTTCGTCGAACGGCGTGCCTTCCCAATAAGGTTTTTCGTGCGGCTTTCCGTCCCGGCCCATGCGCTCCAGGCCATAGGAGGAGTAATCCTTTGGATGATCGGTAAGCTGGAAGTAAATGTTGGCGTAACAGGCATTGCCGACGGACTGGCCCGAATAATGATTCCGGAAGGGAATCGAGGATCTCTTGTCATCCAGATGTGCGACCAAAAATGGAAACGCGGGCTCGCCAATTTCGGTCAACTTGCGAAACGCCTGACGGCACTTATCGAATTGTTTTTTGTATTCCTTGTCGTCATCGTTTACGCCGACCATCGGCGAAGCGAGCGGCGTTTCTGATGCCCTCGGATGATCAAAAACAAGTTGGTCGATCAGCTCGGAAATTTCGCCGTTCTGTTGCGCGTTCGCGACGGGACAAACGCTCGCTAGAATTGCGGCGATTACGAATGATCGGATCCAGTTCACGGCAAATGGTGGAATGTGAGCAGGCGCCTAGCGAGAACAAAATGCCTACCAGGTTGACACCCCGCCTTTCGATGAATGGCGCAAACTCCAGCGCAGAAAATCATCGATGATCCCGAACCGCTGACTCCTCAGACGGCGTTTCCGTTCGCTGTCATCGTCTTTCCGGTCAGGAACCTTGTCCAGATGGGTGCGATCGGCTGGGGGCGCGCGCCTCGGACGACGCCGCGGCGTGAAGGGACGCCGGCTTTTGAACCATGAGCGACGTTCTGCGCACGGTTCATCTCTATCTCGACCTGCAACAGCGAGTCCTGGTCGGCGGGCCGAATGACAATGCGGCGCTGACGACGCTGGAGCTTTACCAGGGCGACACTTACCTGCTGATCCTCCACGGACTTCAGCCGGTCACGGACACGAGCCTCACGCTCTACCAGGAGATCCCGCTCACTTATCCGCAGATCCTCGCGGGACTCGTCTTCCTGAACGTGCCGCCTGCGGGCGGGGCGTGGAAGGCTTCCTTTGGCGGGAATACGACCGGTCCGCTCGCTGCCGCCATTGCGCCGAAGGATCTGGAGGGCGCGCTCAATGCGCTTGCCTCGGTGACGGCGAACGGTGGGCTCGATGTGTTGATCGTTCCGAATGCGCCGTCCAACGAGTGGGTTTACCAGTGGCGCACCGAGGGCGCTACGGGCGCGATCACGAGCAATCCGAGCGGCCTGACTCCACTCTGCCTCACGGAGGTTGCGCCGGTGCCGGGGATCGCCGGGCAATACTTCGTGAAGATCACCCGCGCACCGCTCACGCTGAGCGATAACTTCGCGTCGGTGGATCCGCCACCGGTCACCGTCGAGGCCCTGGTCGCGGCGACTTCGACTCGCAACATGGTGCAGAGGATCACCCTTCCCGAGGGGGCGGTCGGACAGTTTGCGCTCACTTTCAATGGGGGCGGGACGCCGCCCTTCCCGGTGGACACCGTGGCGGCTGCCGACATCCAGAGCGCGCTGGATGCGCTGATGACGACGACGGGTAATTTCGCCGTCAAACAGCAGGCGACGCGTCCCCTGCTCTTCGACGTGACCTTTCAGGGTTCGCTCGCCGCGGCGACGCAGCCGCTGCTGGGGGTGGAGATGTATGACCAGGTCCCGAATGGCGAGCCGCAGGCGAATCTCGCGATTCCACCGGTGCCAGCCGATCTCGTGCTCCTGGGGGCGGCGGAAGATAGCATCGTCTTCGAAATCGCGGGCTTTGATGCGAGTAACAAGAAGATCGTCCTCGCGCAGCAGCCGGTGACGCTCGTGGCGGCTGAGATTAACGGCAGCACGGAATCGGATCTCATCGCTGCCGGCGCCGTCCAGTACATCGACCGGACGATTTACATCGATAACACTTCGGGCGAAGCGGTCGTGACGGCGGCGGCGGGTGCTTCGTATGTGCCAGGCGAGGCCGGGCAACAGGTGGTGATCACCCACAACCTGAATACCTGGAATCCGGTGGTGGTGGTGCAGCTCGAGGTAAGTATCGAGCCGCAGCGCTGGCGGATGCTGACAGTGAACGCGGAGTTTGACGCGCAATCGACCTCGCTCAACACCGCGCAGGTGACGCTGACGCAGGCGATGAGCACGGATCCGGACGATCCGTATTACTTCGGGAAGTATAAGATCTTCGTCTATTCGCCGGATGCGACGACGCAGATCATTCTCGCGATGCTGACGTGGGATCAGGTGCGCGACACGCTTCCTGAGGGTCAGACGCTTCGGCAGAAGCTGTCGGCAATCGATTCCGCGCTCGGGATTGGCAGCGGGAGCTTTGTCGTCCAGGCAGCGAATATCAGCGGCTTGATTGCGGCCAGTCAGATCGATCTCAACAGCCTCTGTGCGGCACTTACGACGTGGCCGGCGTTCGTCGCGATGCTCGCCAGGCTGATGTCGAATACTGACATCGCGAATGCAATCGGTGCGGCGCTGCAGAACAGTGCCACCTTCGAATCGACGCTGGAAGCAGTGCTCGGCAATCCGGATGTCCTCGGCTCGCTGGTCAACGCGCTGACGCAAAACGTGGCGTTTCAGACGTATGTCCAGAACCTCGTGACCGGAGCGCTGAGTACGAAGGGAGCCGTGGCCATTACGATCCCGGATCTCACGGAACTCTTCCCGAGCTACGTGAAGACGATCCCGGAAGACCTGACGACCCTTCGCGCCGGCGGGCTTCTGCCTGCCATCCATGTGGCCACCACGACCTCGCAGGCGGCGCTCCCTTTGCCCGATCCCGCGACGATCATCGGCACGGTACGCACGAACGATACGGGCGCGCCGATCCTGCTACCCGGTGGACTCGGCATGCGGGGCTCGACGCTCGCCACTGGCGGCTTTTTCGGAAGCGACGGGCGCCGGCTTTATCCGCTCACGCACTCGGGGGCTTCGACGAGTTACTTCCCAACCGATTTCGAGCGGGAGCTTTTCATGTTTGAGGTGAACTCGCAGATGCTTCGCCCGGGGACGAATCTCACCCTCAGCTTTGCGCTTCTGCTGCAGATCCTCAACGCCACCTCGCGCGCTCAGTATCATGCGGTGATCGAATGGGGCACGGCTCCAAGCCAGGCTGCTCCGGCCACGACTGCGGAGAATTTGCAGGACATCGTCTGGAACGCCACGCCGCTCCTGCGCCAGCGCATCATCCTTTCCGGGGTCGCGGTGACGCATCAGTTGGGGATCCAGTTGATCCGCGCCAACGACGGGAGCCTTGCGGCGAAGAAGACCGTCTATGGCTTTTCCAGTGATGCGGATTCGGTGCCCAGCTCGGCGGATGTGGCGCTGCGGGTGCGGCTCCTCGATTTCGATACCGAAAACTCCGCGGTGGATGCGAAGGGCAACGTGTATCTCAAGCTCACCCAGGCGCAGGCGACGATCCAATAAGCCATGGCAGTCCCGATCATCATCACGACACAGAGCGTCCTGAGCTATCTCGTCGGCGAGAGCTTCATCTTTCAGCCTGGCGCCCAAAATTTCCCGACAAACTGGGTTTCAAGCACAATGCCGCCTGGACTCACGTTGAATGAGATCACCGGCCAGATCAGTGGCGCGGTAACGTCTCCGGGGGTCTATAATCTGGTGTTGTACGCAAGTAACGACGACGGCCAAGCCATGGCCGAATTCTGTTTCGGAATCGAAGCGGGAGCGGCGTCTTCGGGGGCGGACGTAGACATCGTCATGGACATCGTCTCGAAGGCCGTGGCCCTCGATACTGCGACTGCCCTGTCCTCAAGCATCACGCAGGCACAGACACCCGATACTGAGCCACCCGCAGTCTGCACTGCAAAATTTGGCGATGACCTGATCTTCAATCTACGGCTTGCCAAGAATGGAACCACCGTTTCACCGGAAGTCACCGCTGTCAAATGCACCATCAAGGAGACTGACGGAGATGCAGCACTTCTAACATCGACGACTTTCCTCCAAACCGGCGCGGACGATACAACCCGCTACCGCATCCTTGTTCCGCTGACCGGCGATGCTCTCAAAGGAGCCGCAAGCGACGGTTCAGGAGATGTGCAGACGCGCGAAGAGTTGCTTGTCGAGATATCGCTCACTTACACAAACCCGACCGACGGCTTCGGTCCCGGAACGCTTACGCTTACGACTGATAACTTTGGTTTGATTGTCGTGGGCTCCTTGCAATGAACGGACTCAATTGGTTTCAGGCCCGTGATTTGGCCATTGCCGGTCACGCAATCCGCCGATCAACCTGGTCGAAGTGGATTCTCAAGCGCGGCAACTCCTGGTTTGTCAGCGATTCCGGTTCAGGTGTTGAGGTCCGTCGGGTGGTGCAAAATAGTGACTTCGGCCGATCGGAATTCGAAGCGAAGGATTGGACCGATGAAGCATGGGATGGCGGGAGCTACCCGCCCTGCACGCTCGTTCCACCATCGTCCGCTCCGGCCCCAAGCTCTACGGGAGGCCAAGGTTCATGGACGCAGAATGGTGCGCCTTGCGATGCGAACGGCAACATCCCTGTCGTCTCGACACCAATATCCTCCTCAGGCTCTGGCGGTGGCGTCATCGTGTATTCGCCGCCCTCAATCAACATGAACTTCGCGCTAACGGGCTCGCTCGGTACACCGCTGGTGCCGGATGGCGGAGACGGGACGTGCTGGATCACTCCGCCGTCCAGTGGGGTCGTACTTGCCGTCACTGTCGCTAACCTGTTCGATATCTATCACGGTTCCGACCTTTACATCTATATTGCGCCTCCCGGTCAGGACATCACAGCGCCTCCCCTTGCCGGTCGCTTTTGGATCGCCGGCCCGAATAACCCGACGAACAACCCCGGCTTCCTCCAATGTGGCTTTCAGGTAGGCCAACCCTCGATTTCAGGCACGCCGCCTACCGTCTTTTACTTTGGAGCCGTCTCCACACCGAATACATTAGTTCCTCCAGTGGGCTTTGGCCGCCAAGCCGGGCAGGATGCACTTGTGTCGGTCAATCCTGGGGATGTCTGGAAGGCTCGCCTCATCTACGTAAGTGCTGGGTCAGCGCTCGCGAGCGATCCCAACTCTCACGCACTGGTCGCTGAATGCACGATGACCGTGCCGGATTTCTGCGACACTTCCACGAGCGCACCGCCGGAAGGCCCATAACCATGCTCTTTCTCTGGTTTTCGTTCGGTCCGGATTCAAGTGCACTATTGGCATCCGTGCAGAGCGCAAAACTATTCGCAGCCGATCCAGAAGATAGATTCGTCGTTCTTGAGGAGCGCAACCGCCCAATCTGGCCGAAAGAACGCGGCGAACTGCTGAAGATGGGCGTCCAGATTGGACAGCGCCGCGGCATTCGCAATCTCAACGGCTCAAAGCAGGCCGTCGTCTCCGTGGCCACCGCAATGCTCGCGCATTCGGACTCCAGCGAACTGATTTGGAAGATCGATAGCGATACAATGGTCTTCGATCGCACATGGCGCGAGCGCTTGGGCTGCTTCGATCTGCTCGGCCCTAAGAGCGTGCAGCCCCTCGTGGCGCTCGGCATGAGTTATATCATCCGCGCTTCCGCTGTGCTCGATATAATGGATCGACTCGATGCCTGGGATGATTACTCGGCGAGCGGATGGCCGGAGGATGCGGTGATCAGCATTGAGGCCCAACGTGCCGGCGCGAGCGCTGATCTCGTGCCTTTTGATTTTAATGGTGGACCCGCGAGCTGGTGCGGGTGGAGTTATAAGCCGACTGCCACATCGGCGAGTTATCTCCCCTACTCGGTTGTCAGCTTTGGAAACCGTTTCCGACTGACCGGGTCGGACAGCGAGCGAAGGCAAAAGTGCGGAGAGGTAATGATGAAGCTGCTTCAGGAACGGCGGCGGGTTGACATTCCGCTCGCTGAAAATGCCTTCCGACAATCCTGAACTTCCAGTCCTTTTCATGAGCCGGATCAAACCGGCTCCGGGAACGGATCACATCTCGGTCGATGGTCCGATGAGGTTCAGCAATCCGGCGGATGCGATCGTGCTCTTGGAGGCGATCAGTGATGCGCAGGCGTATCTGGCTGCGTTTGTGGAGGCGAATCCAGGGTTTGCGGAAACGATTAGCGGGAATACCGCGGCCATTGCGGGGATGCAGGCGGATATACAGACGTTTGGGCCTTACTCAGGGAATGCGACTGTGCCGGTCGTCCTCACGAAGCCGAAGACGGTACTCATTGTTACGACCTCCTCAGCGACCGCTCACATCACGTTCACCATGGACGAGACGCTGAAGGCCGATGGCTGGGAGATCGAGGTTTATGCCCACATGGTCGGCATAGGAGGGTTCGCCTCTTCGTTTAATGTCGCCCTCGAAAACCATACGGGTTCCGTGGCCTACGCCGTGGTCGGTGGTCAGGGGTTATTTGGTTCGTATCACTACTACGCGAAAGTGAAGTGGAGTGCGCCGCAAGCCCGTTGGCTCCAGCTTGGGGGTTGGGAGCAAATAAACGGGATCGTGAAGCCAGCGCCCCTTGGGGCCGGGCAGGCCTGGACTTTCAACATCGGACACGTCAACGGAGGCTTCGGTGTTGTGGTATCCAACGACGCTTTCTTTATCCAACCTCCGGTCACTAAGGTCTTCGACCTGGATATTACCAATGGGACCAATGCTTACGCGGCTCTTTTACCTGACAGCGGGTTCACATTTCCGGATCACGAACAGTTTAACATCACGATCCAGGACTATACCGGTTCCAGCTACCTCTTCCCCTCGACCGGGAACTACGAGTTGAACGTCGACGCTGCCGGCGTGGCTTCAGGCAATGTGGACATCAGTGCTGCTTCCCTGGCGGCGGCCGATGTATTTCAGGCGCTCGCTAATCAGCTCCAGATGGATCTCCTATCGTCGCCGATTGCTGATTCCTACTGGGACGGCACCGGATGGAACCTGCATGTGATCAACGGTGTGGGGTCACTAACGGGATTCAGTATCTATTCCGTTGGCGGATCGATGATGTCTGGGGGCTCCCTGATTATTTCCGGGGACGGGGCGAATCCTCTCACTGGCTGGACACTTGGCATGGATGGAAACGCCCAGGCCGGCAGCGGGCAGATGGTGATCAATGGGGCACCCCGTGCTTTCCGGATCACCGACATTCAGTTGATCCCGAGCCTCACCGTCACAGGTTCACCAGGGGCGACAATCGGTGCGTGGAATGGCACATTGTATCTCAACGACTTTTCATGGGGTGACTTACTCGACTTTGGGATCACTTCCGGCGGGTACACCACAGGCAATAAGGTGAAGTCCGTTGTAGGCGGGAATCCCGACATCACGCTCACCAGCAGTCCGCTGACGCAGGATTATCCCAGCGGCGACTCCATTGAGGCCGTCTTCTACTCAAACGATTTAACCACACAGCAGTTCGCAACTATTCGGATCATCGCCGACTTCAAATCGTAATCTACCATGCCCGCACCAACTACCCTGCCCTTCTCCGCAACACCTATCGATGCTGCCGTGGCGGCGGCAAACCTTGTACTCGGGACACCGAGGGCGATGTTCATCCCGTGGGCGAACGGAGTGAAGGCCATCTGGAAAAATCCTGCCGGAAAAACAGCTCAACAGGTCATCGACCAGTTTGGCATCAAGGCGGCGAGTATCATGGCGGCGAGCGCTCAGATCGTGGCGCTGTTCAATACCTACGGGGACGACGCCCTGAAGGCCGATGTTGCCAACGTTGTCGCGCTTGTGAAACCCTTCACGGTGAATGACGACGGGACAGTGACGGTGACTGTAACCAGCTAACAGTGCATGGAGCAGTTCTTCACCGAGGTCGTCAAAAGTTATGGGCTGCCGGTCGGCATGTTGCTGGTGGCTGTTTACTGGCTCAATCGCAATAGCAACGAGGCGTATGCGAAGCTGGATCAGGAACGGAGCGCCCGGATCGATGGCCTGAATGCCAGGATCGAAGATTTGCGCAAGCAGGTGGACGAATGCTCCGCGGACCGGCGCAAGTTGTGGGAGGAGATCCAGGAGATGAAGCGGCGGTGAGGAACGGAAAGTCCGGCAGCCGTCGATGTCGGCAAGTTTAGTTCATTCCGGGCAATGGCGGCCCAAATGCATTCACGAAATTTCGCTTCGCCATCTCCGCGTCTTGATCGTCATCCGATTCCATGAATTTCAGAAACTCATCCAAGTAGCTGTAACCGAATTCGGACGCGACGCTCTCCACGAGATCCGTGAGTCCCGCATAGCCGAGATCAACAAACAGCCACGAAAGGAATTGCTGATAATTCTGCCCGACGGTGACAACATCCAGATCACCATAGTAGTAGTGAAGGAACTGCCCCGTGTCAGGATTGTACGCAAACATCTGATCAAGGTTTGCTTCGAGTAATGGAACACAGGAGCTAAGTGCGGGAACCTTTTCCACCAAGGAACCCCAGCGTTCGACAATAAAGTGGGGTCCTTTCCATTGGTGCGCAAAGCGCCTTGGCTCGTTAGCAAGCCACAGCCGTTCAAATATCGGTGGAAACCGGTCCTCCCTTAGCTTGGCAAGGCATTTTTCGATCGTATCAAACATAAATCCTACCGGTGTTCATATCGGATTCGGGAGTGTTTCTCTTGACTAAAGGGACTGTCAAGCGGGCTCTCAATCAGCCCTCTGTATCCATGCATGAGCCTCAGAAATTGACACCGCAGGAGATGCTGCATGAACTCTCCCGCTTCAATCGATCATTCGTCTCAGGCACGTCCTGGTGTTCAGCCGTTTCCGGATCGCCTCTACGTTGTCACCGCGATTTCCAATCCGGCCCGGTATCGTTCGAGATACAACCTGTACCGGGCGTTTGAGAAACACATTGTCGATAGTGGAGCGATTCTCATCACGGTGGAGATGGCCTTTGGCGACCGGCCGTTCGAAGTTACCGAGGCTGCCAATCCGCATCACGTCCAGGTGCGCGGCAATCACGAGCTCTGGCACAAGGAAAACCTGCTCAATATCGGCATGTCGCGGCTCCCGGCTTCCGCGAAGTATGTGGCGTGGATCGATGCCGATGTGAGTTTCACTCGACCTGACTGGGCGCAGGAAACGCTGCATCAGCTTCAGCATTTCGATGTCGTCCAGCTCTTCTCGGAGGCTCTCGATCTCGGTCCCAATGGACATGTCATCGGGCAAAACATCGGCTGGGTCGAAAGCAAAATGCGGGCGTTCCCGTTTCACGGGCTTTTTACCACCAGGGAGTTTTCCTTGCCGTTTGGAGCGAAAGCGTCGGCGCTTGCGCAGAGCGGACAATATCAGGGGCAGCCGGCCGCGAGTGGAATGGGCGTCAAGGTCGTCACCTGGCATTCGGGTTTCGCCTGGGCGGCTCGACGCGAAGCGCTCAACAAGCTCGGGGGACTGATCGATGTGGCCATTTTGGGCAGCGCGGACAAGAACATGGCCGCTGGGCTCTACGGGTTCATGGAAGAGACGCTGTCTCCGAATTTCTCAGTCGGATACCGCGATGCTCTGCTGGGCTGGCAGAAGCTGGCCGAGCGTAACATCCGGCAGAATGTGGGGCTCGTAGAGGGCACACTGATTCATGCCTGGCACGGCAAGAAAACCGAGCGCGGCTATCATGCCCGCTGGAAGATCCTCGAGGAGTCGCAATTCGATCCGCGCACAGATCTGAAGAAGGATACGCAGGGGCTCTGGCAGCTCGAGGATGACGGGAGTCCCCGCTTTGTGCTGCTTCGCGACGAGCTGCGGCAGTATTTCCGTTCGCGCAATGAGGACTCGGTGGACGCGTAGGGCCAGTTGACACGCAGGCGCGACGGTTATGAACACCATCGAATTGCTTCTCGGCCCCAACTGGCGCACGACCGTCTCCGGTTGGACATTTAACATAGGCGCAGTCATCGTCGCGCTCTCGGTTCTGCCCAAAGAGACGTGGCAGGATCCCAAGATCACGATTCCAGCGGTCCTGGGCGTGCTGGCGAAGTTCATCCAGGATTGGCACGCCAAAGATAAGCAGGTGAGCGGAAACGGCACCCTGAATAACCCGTTCAAAGTGAACGCAGGGGACGGCTCGAACCGGACGCTGATTCCGGCGTTCACTGCGATCACCCTTGCGGTTGTGCTGGGAATGTCGCTCGGAGCTTGCGCGTTTTTGCAGGCGCAGCAAAGGAATCTGGCTGCGTTCGACGCAAGTGCTGCTGGAAAGCAAACCCTCTCGAATGTGGAACACGCCGTAACCGATGTGGCCGCCGATGTCCTCCTGAATCTCGCCGAACAATACGCCACTTCAGGAAAGATCAACGCAGCCCAAGTGGGAGTTGCCGCCGTACAAGGTGCATCCTTCCAGCTCCGTTCTATGGAGGGGACCCCGCAAGCTTCCGATCCCGCTGCCATACTCACAGCCATGGCGCAAGGATCTGCAAGCCACCCGGCCATCATCCAAAGCGTGGCTCCTGCAGTTGCAAACGCGATTGTCACCGCCATCCAAAGCGGCGCACCTCCGTCCCTGGCGCTCGAGAGTGCTGCGGCAGGGCTGGACCAGTCCGTCAACGTAGCGGCTTCCAATCCTTGACCATGAAAATCATTCGCACTGTAAGGCGGGTGGATTTTGTCCTGCAAAATGACGGGTCAGTCAAATGGACCGGGCCGGCTGGGGTAGATGCCGATGGCGACCCGCGCGCGTACAAGCTCGACGATACGGGGTTGGACTGCCTCGCTAATGCCGGATATCCGCACGATCCCAAAGCGTATGCGGACATCCTGGTTGTCGATGCGAGCGGGTGTCCGGTCGAGCAGAGCGGAAACGATCCGGCCCCGGGCTACCTCATCTCGAAGACGGCCTACGAGAACTGGCGCTTCAATGAACGCAATCCGCGCCGGTATCTATGGGCTTCGCGGGTGGAGTACATCGTGGTTCCCGCATGGCTGAGGCGGGCAGTTGGGCCAATTGTACTCGGGTGTCTGGCGCGGGTGCGAAATCTGCGGACCGGCCTGACGATAGAAGGGCTGGTGGGCGATATCGGTCCGCAGAATGACATCGGAGAGGTGTCGATCGCATCGGCTGCTGGGCTCGGCATCGATCCGAGCCCGCGCAATGGCGGGACCAACGAGCGCATCATTGAGTACACGATTTACCCCGGGGTGGTAGCCCCGGCGTTCGAACTGCAGGCCGGGTAACGCGCCGCTTAAAAGGCGTCTGTATTGATGAAGAACTGGTGCGGTGTTCAAGCCGCCGCACCAGCAAAACTATTTCGGAGTTGGAGCCTCGAAGGCGGAATGCATTCAATGCAGATTCCATGCAAAACGCCCGGTAAAGCCACGAAATCTTGCGATACCGCGAAATTCCAGGTAGCACATTTGCTCCTATGAAATCGCAGACTTTCGCAAATTCTGCGGATTCCAAAGCGGCTGAGGACAGCGGTCCCTACCCACGGCGTCGTGACTTCACTACCGCAGCGGCTGGCTGACGCCTTCTTCCAGCTACGGATAAATGAACGCGCTCGGTTCGAACCGTTCGATTCGAGCTTCTCTAGTCGAACTGGACAAACGCCCGCATCGGCGTGCCTTCGAGATTCTTCCGGCCGTGCAGGAAGCCGAGCTCAATCAGGAACTGCGCTTCGAGAAGCGTCGCGCCCATTTTCTGGATCAACTGGATCGCCGCTGCCGCAGTTCCGCCGGTTGCCAGGAGGTCGTCGATCAGGACGACTCGTTCGCCCGGCTTCAGCGCATCAGCATGCATCTCAGCGACGGCGGTGCCGTACTCAAGCGCGTAGGCTGCAGATTCACAACGCCACGGCAATTTGCCCTTTTTGCGCACCGGGATGAAGCCGGTCCCGAGTTCGTATGCGATGGCCGCGCCGAAAAGGAATCCGCGTGCGTCGATGCCTACGATTTTGTCGGGGCGAAGCTCGCGGCAGGCTGCGACAAAGGTATCAATCGCCAGGCGGAAAAGCTCGGCATCGGCAAGAATCGGCGTGATGTCCTTGAAGACGATCCCCGGTTTCGGGAAATCGGTCACGTCGCGGATGGCTGCGCGAAGGCGGGCGGAAGCGTCGGTGGTCATGGCGGAGGCGGTTTGTGTCAGAAAGGCGGTTGCGGGAGAATGATGAAATCAGATTATCTCGTTCCGCAAGGCAAGCCTGCGCGATGGCAGGTTCGACAGACCAAGGGGGCGGGTCCGTCCGGCGTCGCGCGAAGACGCGGTGAGCGCGTTTTATTCCTGCGAGTACAGGAAATCTTCCAGGCGATCGATGAATTCCGCCTGCGCGGAGTTGATCTTCACCCGCGCCATACTCGGATTAAACCACTCGCAGCGGTCGATCTCCGGGACGATCACCCAGTCGCCGGAATTCGGCGGCCATTCGCAGCGCATCGTGTTGCTGCGAATCAGCGTCGCGTCCGCGTCGCCCTCCCAGGCCCAGCCGTGCACGGTCTTGCCGGCGCGCTGCACGACTTTGCCCAAAGTGAAATACGGCCCCTGCGGGCGGATGCCCGTTTCTTCCTCGAATTCCCGTTCCGCTGCCGCCAGCGGATCCTCGCCATCATCGATTACCCCTTTTGGAATCGTCCACGCGCCAGTGTCGCGCTTCGCCCAGAATGGACCGCCCGGATGTGCAAGAAACACTTCCAGGTGCTGGTCTACGCGTCGAAATAGGAGAAGCCCGGCACTGACGTTTGGACGTTTAATCATGGGGGTAAAACGGCGCGGCTCAACTGCCGTGCGCCAAGCACGCAGTCACGAAGCCGCGGAAAAGCGGATGCGGCTTGTTCGGCTTGGAGCGGAATTCCGGATGATACTGGCATGCGAGGTACCACGGATGGTCGCGGAGCTCGATCAACTCGACGAGTTGTCCGTCGGGCGAGGTGCCCGAGATGACAAAGCCGAGCTCTTCCATCTGCGCGCGGTAATTCATATTGAACTCGTACCGGTGACGATGGCGCTCACGGATTTCGCCCGTGCCATAGACCTGATGCGCCCGCGTGCCGTCCTTGATGTGCGTAGGCCATGTGCCGAGGCGCATCGAGGCGCCCTTGTCGGTGACGCTCCGCTGCGTCTCGAGCAGGCAGATAACCGGGTGCTTGGCATCGAGTTCGAATTCCGTCGAGTTCGCACCTTCGAGTTTGCAGACATTACGGGCGAATTCGATCGTCGCGACCTGCATGCCGAGGCACAGGCCGAGGAATGGCACCTTGTTTTCGCGGGCGTACTGGGTCGCGCGGATCTTGCCTTCAACACCGCGGTCGCCAAAGCCGCCGGGGACCAGGATACCAGCGACGTCGCGAAGGAGCGTGCCGGGATCGCAATTTTCCACGTCTTCGGCATCCACACGGATGAGGTCGATCCCGCAATCGGCTGCCGCGGCAGCGTGCGTGAGCGATTCGTAGATCGACTTATACGCGTCCTGAAGCTCGATGTATTTGCCGACGACGGCGATCTTGACCCGTTTCTTGGGCTTGATGACGCGATCGACGAATTTGCTCCAGTCGTGCATATCCGCAGCAGGCACATTAAGGTGCAGCAGGCGGCATACCGTTTCGTCGAGCCGCTCCTGCTGGAGGAGCAGCGGCATTTCGTAAATCGTGTGCTCCACGTCACGCGCCTCGACGACGGCGTCGATCGGGACGTTGCAGAACATGGAAAGCTTCTGGCGGACCGAGGGCTCCAGCGGATGCTCGGTACGGCAGATCAGCACCTGCGGATGGAGACCGATCTCGCGCAGCTTGGCGATGGACTGCTGGGAAGGCTTCGTCTTGAGCTCGCCGGCGGCTTTGATGAACGGCACGAGCGTCACGTGCATGATCACGACGTTCTGCGGGCCGACTTCGAGGACGAATTGGCGGATGGCTTCGAGGAAGGGCAGGCCTTCGATGTCGCCGGTGGTGCCGCCGATTTCGGTGATCAGGACGTCGCACGGCTGCTCGGCGCCAAGCTGGCGGAGGCGGGCCTTGATCTCGTCGGTGATGTGCGGAATGACCTGCACGGTCTTGCCGAGGTAATCGCCGCGGCGTTCGCGAGCCAGCACCGTCTCATACACCTGGCCGCTGGTCGTGGAGTTCGACCGAGTGAGCACACTGCTCGTAAAGCGTTCATAATGACCGAGATCCAGATCTGTCTCGGCTCCGTCATCGAGCACATACACTTCGCCATGCTGGAAGGGGTTCATCGTACCAGGGTCGACGTTCAGGTACGGATCGAACTTCTGCATCACGACCTTGAGTCCGCGATGCTCCAGCAGGGTGCCGAGCGCCGCCGCCGCGAGGCCCTTGCCAAGCGAAGATACGACGCCGCCGGTAACAAAAATGTATTTCATAGGAAAAGGGGGCAATCTTCCGCTCCCACTTGCCTACTCTTCAATCTCAAATCGAATTTCATTTTTCAACGGTACGAGTTTTGGAATGTCCCGCCAGCCGGCTTCGGGGAATGGAACCCGACCGGCAGGTCTCCTTCATTCAGCGTTTTGCGAGCAAAGCCTCCGCTGCGGCGACGTCCCCGGGGACGTCCACTCCGATCGAGGTATGGCCCGTGATTATGACGCGAATCTTTGCGCCGTTCTCCAGGGCTCGGAGCTGCTCGAGCTGCTCGGTGCGTTCCAAGAGACCGGGTTTCCATTTCACGAACTGCAGGAGGAATTTGGTCGAGTAGCCGTAGATGCCCTGGTGGCGGTAAAACGGAACGGCTCCGCCTTCGCGAACGAACGGGATCGGGCTTCGGGAAAAATACAGGGCGTTGCCCTTGCGATCGAGCACGACCTTCACGGCATTGGGATTCGACAGATCGGCGCCTTCCTCGAATTCATTCGCGGCGGTGATCATCTCGATCTTCTTGTCCTTCGCGAGGGCCTGCGCCAGGCGGGTGATCAGCTTGGGATCGATCAGCGGTTCGTCGCCCTGGACGTTGATGACGTGACTTATGCCGCGCATTCCCGCCGCGATCTGCGCGATGCGATCGGTGCCGGAGCGATGCTTGGGCGAGGTAAGTGCCACTTCCGCACCAAAGGTGAAGGCGGCTTCGGCAATTCGCATGTCATCGGTGGCAATTACGACTTCATCGATGCCCTTCGCGCGGCTGGAGCGCTCCCACACATGCTGGATTAGTGGCTTTCCGGCGATGGGATGCAGTGGCTTTCCCGGGAAACGCGTGGACCCCCACCGGGCAGGAATGATGACAGCGACTTTGGGCATGGCCCGGCAGGATGCCCAGCTTCTCCGCTATCTGTCGAGCCTGCGGGAATGGCTGTTTCAGTGAGTCTCGCCCGACCAATCGACTTTGTCGGGCAGGGGATGATCTTAAGAAGGGATATTGATCTCCTTTGAGTGAAACCAGCAATCGATTGTGGCTGGCTTGCTGTAGAATGATGCGGCACTGAGCCGGTCGAGCTATGGGCTACGGAATTCATCAAAGCATTCGCGCATTTTCCTGACTAAGGGTGTGTATGAGGAAAGGTAGGAGATTTTACTAATGGGCGGGTAGGAGAACGGGACGTTATTACTGAATTGATTGCTTTGTCAGCTTCCCATTGGGCTATCTAATTGACGTTTTCAATTGCAGAGGCTTGCGGTTTGCAGCCGGACATAGCCGGCTTAAACGCAGCTTTGTGAGTGACTCATAGGAGCTATTTAGCCCCGTCGGGCTTGTGGAAATGAATCTTATGTAGGTTAGGCGTTGACGAAGTGATTAATTTGTATAAACCGATTTGCGATGTCTACGACACCCCGTACCCCGACAATTAGTCAGTTGCAGCGCGCCCTCGAACTCACCGAGCGGATTCAAGCACTTGAATCCGAATTACAAAAACTCCTCGGTGGAGTGTCCGGGGTGGCTGCTATAAATACCATAACTTCTGCTCGTGCGACCGCGCCTGCAAAGGCTTCGAAGTCTGCTGCCAAGTCCAAAGGACAAGGCCGCATTTCTCCCGAGGCCCTGGAACGGATTGCTGCTGCACAGCGTCTTCGCTGGGCAAAGGCGCGTGCCGCTAAGGGTGCTACGCCAGCTGCCCCGAAGGCTAACGGCAAGCGTGCTCTTAGCCCTGAAGCTCGTGAGCGGATCGCCGCCGCGCAGCGTAAGCGCTGGGCAAAGGCTCGCAAGTCCAAGTAACCTTTCATAAAAGTAAGGATAACTGTGAACTCCGGCTTGCAAGAGCCGGAGTTCTTCATTTTTGGCTGCGATTATGGACCAATATAAGGCTTTTCTAGCTAATCGGATTAGGTTGTTGCGATATTGCGGCAGCCTAGGCTGCGTGCGGTAGCGGCCGAAACGTCGGCAATACTGCCGACATGCTTCCGTAGAATGGTCGGCGGAAAATGCTGCAGGGTCGTCCTGTGGCGATGGATGACAGGTAGTATTCCCAGGCGCCGGATCTTATGGTTCGCTGCCCGGCTTTAGTCCTCTAGTCCGGTTAACCGACATCCGCAATATTGCGGATCCAATGCTCATTGCCGCCCTAATCCGAGCAATGCAAGGACAGTTGCCGCTTTTGAGGATCCAGCCTGACCCTTTGGCAGCGCTAAAGTCGAAGGCTTTACAGACCTTAGCCGGGCGGTCGAAGACCCCCGGTAACGATCGCTCGAACAGGCATCCCGGAGTGGGTGTCAGAACCCCATCAGCCTTGGAACTGCGAGATCGCGCCTGAACCGAACGCGTCTGCCACCCGCTTCGGGGTGGTTGTGCTTTCTGGGATTTTCCGGGGGTCTGCGACCCCGGCTATTCTCTGCAAAGCCTCCGGCTTTGTCGGCGACGAAAGCTTCCGGTCTTCCCGCATGGAAGCGGGAGCCTTCTGGCTGCGGCCTGCTTCCCCGATTCAGCCCGATGTTGGATCTAAAGCATTTTAATGAAAACAGTACTGACGTCACAGTAAGCAAAGCCGCTGCGTGCTTTGCTTCACGCTGGTACGGTTTTATTTAACTCGCACTAATATACCAGCACAGGTCCCGCGATCTGGACGGAACCTTCGTTCTGCTTCTTCCCGACGTTGTCGATGAGGATGAGGGAATCCCATTCGAGCGGATAGTGGATGACTCCGTCATTGGCGCCGCCCCAATGCGCCGTGGATGGCTTCAGGTCGAACTGCACATACCGCCAGCCTTTCCAGTTAATCGCCTCACCGCCGGGCTGCCAGGTCTGGTGCGTGGTATCCGTCACCCGCAGGCGCGGTGAGATGCCTTGTCCATTGCCATAAATCCAGAAGCCAAACGCCTTCGGTTCCCCAGCGATGGCGCGGATTTCCTGCTGCTGAGGCACGACCCGGATGAACTTCCAGCCTTCGCCAAAGCGATAGCTGATCTTGAGCGCTTCAGCCGGGGAATTGGCGATCGGCGGCTCTGCAGGGCCTACGGCGAGCGACTGCTCCGAGGTTACTTTTGCATCGCCATCCGCGAAGGCTTTGCAGCCGCTCAGGATTTCATTCGATAGCAACCGGTAAGTCTTGGGTGCGAGTTCCAGCGCAGGACCGGAGGATTCCTCGACGCGCAGGCCCGTGCTGTATTCACCAGCGGGCAGTTTGCGAATGGGGAAGGAGACTGTCTTTTCAAACTCGCCGTCGGCGAACGCGACCGGACGCTGGGTTTCGGCAAGTTCGATCCCTTGAGGATTGATAAGTCGCACCGAACCGTTGAAGCCTGCTTCGGTTAAATTCTCGACTCGCACCGCCATGGATGCGCCCGCTGGCGGGAGGATGGTCGCCCGAAGCGGATGCGCGATCGGCGCATTTGCCAGCGGCGGATTCGGTCCTTTCGCGATGACATACACCGGCGCATCGGTCGCGGGAATTGTCAGGAAACCCTTCGACGCCGTGATCGGCGCGAGCTTTTCGCCGAGATGACTTACCACCTCAAAATCGCCGGCCGCCGACGGAAGCCGGATTTCATGCGGTTCGGTCGCGACAGTCCACACCGCGAGGCGCAGCTTGTCGCCGTTCGCGAAAAGCATCGCGTAATCATCGGCACCGCCTGCAGCGAGACGTTTCACAAAGCGGAAGCCTTCGAGATTTGAAGTCAGCGTCTTTGCCGCGATGTAAGCGGGCTTCGGATCGTAAACCGGATCGCGCCCGGCATGATATTCGTTCTCCGTAGTGCCGAAATGGTGCTCCGGTTCCTTTGGATCCTTTCCGTCGTCATGCCAATCGTACCAGATCGAAACCGGGATACCGTGCGCAAGGTTCGTGAGCCATTCGCGCGGGAGGAATTTGCCCTGCTTGGCCGGATCGAAGTTTTTCCACCCGGAGGAGTAACCCCATTCACCCGAAAGGATCGGGATCTTGCGTCCCTTCGGAGCGTATTGGTCGATCATCTTCCGAAGGTCATGGTAGTCCTTCTCCGCGGTCTCAGGGCCGGCTTGACGGTAAGGATGAACCGACACGGCGTCCCAGTAAGTCAGTAGTCCCGCCTGGAAGCAGCTTTCGAGAAACTTCATGTCGACGCCGGAAGTTGCCGGGCCCACGAGTAATTCCGATGGCGTTGCCTCGCGGATCGCCTTGGATGCGGCAAGCGCGGCTGCGGCGTATTGCTCGACGTTTGCCTTGGGCTTCCAGAAGCCGCCGTTCGGTTCATTCCAGATCTCCCAGATCACACCGCGGCCCTTGAAATGGGTCGTCGCGGCCGCAGCCCAGCGGGCAAAGGCGGCGCGTCCTTCGTCAGTCGTCACTGCGGCGAGCGGTTCGTACAGCTTGTTGCCGTAATCGAGGATGAACAGCGCGTGAATATGATGCGCATCGAGCGCGGTAAGCAGGCGTTCGTAAGCCGAGAAGTCGTACTTTCCGCGCTCCTTTTCGGTGCCTTCCCAGTGGAAATCCATGCGCACCCAGCGAAATCCCGCGGCTGTCAGCTGTTCCATCTCACCGGGACGGGGATCGGTGAAATGGATATTCACGCCGAGGCCATCGGGGACGGCAGACGAGGGAAGCGCGGGCGAGGCTGCGATGCCGAGACGGCTCAGGGACGCCGCCAAAGCAATGACAAGAGGGGTCGTGTACTTCATGTGCGCGCTCCCTATAGCATTGCTGGCAAGCGCCATCCATGAGGAACGTTTCTTGTACGCGATGCCGCGGCGTCTCGCTGCGACTTAGATGCAGCCAGATTCCTTAAACCGGTGGCGTGGGTCGTACCCGGCGCGTCTGATGCAAGCGGTCCCGCTGCACGGGCGCTGGCCGTTGGTGCTGCGGTTTCTGGCCAGTCTTGCAATGCGCCGGATCCGATGGCTTGCAGCCGGCCTCACGTTGCCTGGCTGCGCACTCGCGTCCCAATGCCTTTCCGTGTTGCAAAGCGGCGCTCGCGACTCCGGCGAGCAGGCAATGAAGCGCAGTCCGCGCGAAGCCATTGCCTTCCAATACGATCGCATGCGCCAGGGATTCCACGGCGGATTCCAGTCGATCTTCGGCCATAAGGCGTTCGGCCAGTTTCTCCCACGCGTGCGAGTGCAGGAATGGAATCGAAACAGTAAGATCGCCCATTTCCGGAAGCACTACTGACAGTTGATTCCGGATGATTTCCGAATGGATCACGTCGGTTTTCACGGCGATTCATGCACAATAGCTAACCTATCATTGGCCGGGGGCCGTGCAAGGAACCGCCTGCCGCGCGCCGTGCGCGGCCTGGCATCCGTGGAAGCTGCGACATCGGGCATCTCTGCCTCGGAAAATCGGGGCTGACCCGAATGCGCGCCCAAGGCGGAAATGTAAATGTTCGGTAAAGTGGCGGGCATTTCAGGGCGAACGATGGAAAATGGCGCCCAATGTTACCCCTATCGATGAAATCGGTCCGCCTTCGTGGCTTTCAACTAGCGGCGGACGTGGTGATGGCGGCGCTGCTCGCCGTATCTCCGGCCCTGGCGCATCCTGGCCATGGCGATGATTCCGAGGAGGATCTGGGTAATCCAGTCACGAGCGTCGTGCCGCTCTTTTTCACGGCTGGCACTGAAGGGAAGGCCTTTCTCGCGGCGTTGAAAAACGAGGTCTCGATCACGGTCGATGGAGATTCGCGCCTGATTGTCGCCAACGGAATCCCCGATCATCCGACCGGACAGTTTCCGAATCGCGGCAATCCCAATACGATCTCGGTGCAAAGTTATCGCTTTCAGGTGCCGCTGAATCCGGCGGTTGCAGCTGCGCCGACGCCTTTGCGAATGCAGGCGTTTGGAATCGCGGTCAATGGAGTCGTCTTCGATCCCAACGCCGCCGAATGGTGGAATAACGATCGGTCTTCCGGTTGGCAGTACGAGCCACTGCGGAGCGAACGCAAACTAGGAATCGACCAAAACAACGCGCACGTTCAGCCAAATGGCGCGTATCACTATCATGCGATCCCGGCAGCTTTGCTCAATCGTCTCAGCGACGGAAAGACTGCCCTGGTGCTGATGGGCTGGGCCGCGGATGGCTTTCCGATTTATGGCCCTTGGGATCATAGCGATCCGAAGAATGCGGCGAGCGCGCTGAAGAAGATGAAATCCAGCTTTCGGGTGAAAATGGGCACGCGTCCGAACGGTCCGGGCGGTTCTTACGACGGATCCTATCTTCAGGATTACGAATATGTCGCGGGATCCGGCGATCTCGATGATTGCAACGGACGCTTTGGCGTGACTCCGGAGTTTCCGGCGGGGACTTATCACTATGTGCTGACCGAAGACTGGCCATTCATCCCGCGCGCGTATCGCGGCACTCCGGATGACAGCTTTCGCCGGAAAGGTCCGCCGCCAGGGATGGGACGGCGTCCGGGCGGCCCGCCTTTTGGTCCGCCGCCGGGCGGTGGACAGTTTCCGCCACCGGGGCCGTTTTGAAATAGCGGCGTGGAGGCAGACGGACAGGTGTCTGACGTTCAATAATGCTGTGGCCGCCGAGTAAACGGAACCGGTATCGCGGCACAACCTTCGCGATTCCCATGCGAGGCCGATTGCGTCATGGTCGCGACTCCCAAATCGACCCTCCATGCTCCGCGCCCTGACTTTCCTCTCGCTGTTTCTTTCTCTCGCGTCCATCCGCCCTGCGCTAGGCGCTGAACCACCTGCGACTCCCGATGCGCCTGCGGACCATCAAGGTTCGCGGCAGGTCGTGGCTGCGTCGGAGGACGGTTCGTTTCTCCTCCATGCTCGCGATGCTTCCGTTCATGGCTCGACCGTTCGCTATGAGCCTGCTCCGCACAAAAATACCGTGGGGTATTGGACCAAGCTCGAGGATTGGGTGAGCTGGGAATTCGAGGTGACGAAGCCAGGCACTTACGAAGTCGAAGTTCTTCAGGGCTGCGGCACGGGCAGCGGCGGAGCCGAAGTGGAAATTTCCGCCGGTGGCAAGAGCCTCAGCTTCATCGTGGATGACACCGGCGGCTTTCAGAATTTCGTCCCCCGCAAGATCGGCGTCCTCACGCTACCCGCTGGGCGGCAGACGATTACGGTCAAGCCCAAGACGAAACCCGGCATGGCCGTGATGGACCTACGGCAGATCGTCTTGCGGCCCGCGGCGAATTAACGGCGGCACTTCTGCCTTCATGCTGCGGAATTGTGCCAGGCGGAAAGCCGGTCGGGAGGGATAAAAATCTTACAATAAATGTAAGGCGACGCTTTACATGTGCATCCGTATGACATATCCATTCCATGCTGTGATTCCGCTCAAGGGCATGATCCGGGGTGGATGTGCCCTTGACGATGAGACCGCGGCCGCTCCTACGCTGTGAGGAGCGGCCGCAACTTTTTTTCAGGACGTGGAAATCCGGCAATCCTGAGTCGCGCCGTGGTGGGTGCATGTCGTGGCAAGCGTTCGTGCGTTGCGCATTTGACATTGCTCCTTGCACAATCGGCGTTGAACTGAACATTCCCACGAACTGTGGCCAGATCCGCCGCCCCGAATCGTAAAAACAAGTCCGCCAAATCCAGCCGGTTTGGCCGCTGGCTGCTGCTCTGGCTGGTCGCCCTCGGAATTCTCGGGGTTGCCACCGTTTGCGTGACCTACGGCGTTTGGGCATCCACGTTCGACATCGAAACCGTGAAGGAGATGCCTTCGCGTTCCACGGTGTACGACATGGATGGGAAGTTCTACTCCCGGCTGGGCCGTGAAAACCGGATCGTCGTGCCCCTGGGCAAGGTCTCGAAGAATTTCATCCAGGCGCTACTGGCGCGTGAGGACGCCCGATTCTATCAGCATCGCGGGGTCGATCCCGTTGGCATCATCCGCGCCGTCCTGCGTAACCTCATTTCCCGCTCGGCTGTGCAGGGCGCGAGCACGATCACCCAGCAGCTGGCTCGGAATTCCTATCCGGACCGGATCAGTGGCCAGCGGAAAAATGCGCACCGGAAGCTGCTCGAAGCCTTTGTGGCGCTGCGAATCGAGGAGCATTACTCGAAGGATCAGATCCTCGAAAATTATGTGAACCGGATCTTCTTCGGCGCCGGTGTTTACGGCGTGGAAGCCGCGAGTCTTGCCTATTTCGGGAAACACGCGAGCGACCTCTCGCTGCCGGAAGCGGCGTTGCTGGCGGGTGTGATCCGCGGTCCGGGCTACTACTCGCCATTCAGGCATCTGGATCGTGCCCTGGGCGCTCGCGACGCGGTGCTGGAGCGAATGGTCAAGCTTGGCAACATCACTCAACAGCAGGCGGATTCGGCCAAGACGGCGCGGTTGAGCATCGCGAAGAAGCGGCCGCTTGGCGCTCAGCAGAATTACGCGATGTCTGCCATCGAAAGCGATCTCGACAAGCTGCTGACCGATGATCAGCGCGCGGATGGCGGACTCAAGATTTACACGACGATCGATCCAGGGCTGCAAAAGGCTGCCGAGGAGGCGGTCGAGGCGGATTGCCGCAAGATCGAATCGCGGTCGGGTTACACGCATCCGAAGCGGTCGGATTTCAGCGAACAGCAGCGGCTCGACGAAGCGCAGACGCCGTATCTGCAGGGCGCAGCGGTCGTGATCGACAACCGCTCGGGCGCCATTCGCGCGCTCGTGGGCGGACGCGATTTTTCCGAAAGCAATTACAACCGTGCGCTTTCCGGGAAGCGGCAGATCGGCTCGACGTTCAAGCCGTTCGTTTACGCGGCGGCCTTGAAGAAGGGCATGCTCCCTGGAATGCAGATCGATGACGGTCCGCTCGGTCGCGGCGAAATCCGCGGCGCGGGCAACTGGAATCCGCACAACTCGGACGGCAAATTCAACGGCATGATGCGGGCGGATGAAGGCCTGATCCAGTCGCGCAATACGATGAGTGCACGCGTGGGCCAGCTTGCGGGCCTGGACGACGTGACAAAGATGGCGGCAGCCGCCGGCGTGGTGGATAATGCAACGGATATCCCGCGGGTTCCGTCGGTCTTCATCGGCACCTTTGGGACTGATCTCGAGCAACTGACCTCGGCTTACACCGTCTTTCCAAATAACGGCACGCGGAAGCAGGCCTACGTCATCGAGCGCATCGATGATGCGGCGGGCGACGTCCTTTATCGCGCCGCGCATGTGGAAGCACCAGCAATGGATCCCGGCGTGGCGTGGGTCATGACGGGCATCATGAGCAAAGTCCTGGAGCGGGGGACCGCAGCCACTGCCCGCAACCTCGGCTGGACGCGGCCGGCTGCAGGCAAGACCGGCACCACGAACGAATACGCGGATGCTTGGTTTGTCGGCTACACGACGTCGCTGACCTGTGGCGTGTGGGTCGGACTGGATAAGCCGGAGACAATCATTCCGCACGGCTACGGCGCGACCCTGGCGCTCCCGATCTGGGTGGATGTCATGAATGCCGCGCCCACGCAGCGTTACCCGACCTCAGCCTTCAAGCCGCCGGTGCCGCTCGAGCACGTCACGATCTGTGGCATTTCCAATCAGCTCGCCACGACCGGCTGCGACCGGGCGGATTCCACCTACTCGATTGATCTCCCAGCTTCGCTCGTGCCGCGCGATACCTGCCAGGTCCACCGGGGCACGATCATGGCGAATACGGATCGCCCGACGCCTCCGGAAACGGCGCCGAAGAAGTCCTCCCAGGACGGCGGGATCTTCCGTTCCTTCAAGCGCTTCCTGGGCGGCGATTGACCTTCTGTCTGGAACGCTTCCTAAGGCTGCGCAGGGTAACGGGTAAAACACACAATGTTTTCATGCCGAGCAACCGCGTTAAGTTCCCGTGACATGATTGTTGCTTTTTGGGCGGCGGCCTCTATTTAGGAGCGCTTTTCCACTCCTCCGCCTGGAGATTCTCCATTCCCTCAAGTGAGCCTTCGATTCGACAGAGTTGAGCTGAAGTTCGTGATCACGCCTGAACAGCGTGAGACGATCCTGCCTCATCTTCTGCCGCACCTGCGGGCCGATGAAAACGCGACGGAGACGGCGTATTACCCGATCGTCAGCCTCTACTACGACAATGCGCAGCGGGATTGTTACTGGGAAAAGGTGCGCAGCTGGCCAAGCCGTCGCAAGATGCGCGTCCGCGTGTATGGCAGCCTGGACGGCGCGCTGCCGCCGACGACTTTCATGGAGGTGAAGCACAAGCACATGGGCCGCGTCGTGAAGCGGCGTGCGCGCATTCCGCTCGAAATGGCGCTGGCCGTGGGCGCCGGCGAAAAGGTGGATGATGTCTTTCTTCCTGAAAATGACCGCCGTGTCGTCGAGGAGGCCCTATTGCTCGTGAATGAGTCGGGATTCAAGCCGAGCTGCTGCATGCGCTACGATCGCTACGCCTATGCGGACCGGAATCCCGAGTCGGACCTGCGGATTACGTTCGATACAGACATCGCGTACCGCTTTCACGATATGACCCCAGCCCCGGATGACCGGCGCTTTGAAAAATTTCTACTACCGCCGGGTTACTCCGTCATGGAAGTCAAGGCGACGCAGTGCGTCCCGTACTGGCTTTCCTGCCTCATTGGAAAGCTCGGCTGCGTCTTCCAAAGCCACAGCAAGTATTGCAACGCGCTCGAAGATGGCGACCCGGTCCTGCATGCACAGTTAGGCGGTCGCACGCAGATCCAATACGGAGTCGTGCCGCCGCTTTGTCATCTGGACGACGACGAATTCAAGGGCACCGGCGTGCGTACGCCCGTCGCTGAGGCGTCCTGATCCCCGCATTTTTTCAAGGAATGAATAACTTCGCCGACATACTCAAAACACTCGGATTTAGCCAGGATGTGCCCGGACTTCCCGAGATCGTCTTCGCCATCGCGCTCAGCTTCGCGTTGAATCTGCTCGTCGCCTATGTCTATCAGCGCACTTACCGGGGAGGCGGCGAATTCTCGCAGGATTATGTCCACACCTTGCTCATCCTTGGGACATGCATCGCCGTGGTGGTGATGGTCGTCCGCATTGATCGGGATCATCGAAATGCGACGGCATTCGGCATCTTTGCGGCCTTCTCGGTCATCCGGTTTCGAACGCTGCTGCAGACTCCGCGCGACATAGGCTTTCTCTTTGTGGCGATGGCGGCGGGAATGGGTGTCGGGGCACGCGTGTACGGCCTTGCCACGGCGACGACCGTGATGCTCTGCGGCATCATTTATATCTTCTCAAAACTGGATCTCTTCGCGCCCTCGCGCGCTTCGCATTACCTGCGGATCCGCGTGACGAATGACGTCGATTACGACGATGCCTTCAGCCAAAGCTTCGACAAGCACCTGCACGACTTCGACATGATTTCCGTCGAGTCGATCCAGGCGGGCATGATGACCGAGCTGCTCTATCTCGTGCATCTTCGCGACGCGACGAAGCCGCGGGAATTCGTGTCCGAGCTACAGCAGCTCAATGGCAACAATCGCGTGCTGCTGACCACGACGCCGCCGAACCGTTTCATGGTCGGGTAGGGCGTAGCCCGTTTCGCTACATTTTGACGCCAGATCGCGCCTCACGCTGACCTTCTGAGCGGCATGAAAGTCGAGTTCCGTGGGTAGGGACCGCTGTCCTCAGCGGTCCTTCCAACGTGAGCTGCAGTCCAAGCCTGGAGAAATGAGATATCGCACGCCGCGAGCCCATTTGATGCGGCGCTTCGTCGCGTGACTGTTCCTCCACGCCGTCCGTGACATTCCAGCCGTATTGGACCGCTGAGGACAGCGGTCCTTACCAAACGGCTCACACCGTCGAGATTTCCGAGCCGGCTATCGAATTACAGCCCGGCGACAGTATTTCTTAATAAGCATCAACTGCGCCTCATCAGATCCACGAAGCGACGCCGAAGCAACCATCACCCCGGCATCGCATTGCGGACTTCCAGAACGATCCGGCAGTTACGCTTCCAACTTGGATAGCGCTTCCCAGTGCTGACGCTCGTCGGCAGTCAGCGTCTCGGGAACGGTGACCTCCAGGACCGCGTAAAAATCGCCCCGTGCGGTAGGTCCAGAAGGCATCCCACGCCCCTTGAGGCGGAATTTTTTGCCTGGCTGCGATCCGGCCGGAATCTTCAGCCGAACGGTTCCATCCGGCGTAGGCACGTTTTCTTCGGCACCCAGTACAGCCTTCCATACGGGAACCTCGAGTTCATGGATGATATCCGTTCCATCGACTTCGAATTCCGGATGCTGCGCAAAGCGCACGACCAGATACAAATCGCCCGAGAGCCCTTGGTGGCTGCCTTCCCCGCCCTGTCCGGCAAGGCGGATCTTCTGTCCTTCGCGGACGCCTTTCGGGATCTTCACCTCGTAGGTTTCGACCTTCGATTTCCCGTCGCGGCGGAATGAAATCTTCTTCTTCGCCCCATGCAGGGCTTCCTCGATCGTCACGAGCAGATCGGCCTCGATATCGTTGCCGCGCGAAGGTTGTTCGCCGCCGCCGAAACCTCCGAAGCCGCCGCCGCCATATCCTCCGGCCTGACCACGACGTGCGCCGCGGGCCGCACCACCGCCGAAGAATTGCTCGAAAAAGTCGCTGAACCCGGTGCCGCCGAAATGGAAGTCTCCACCCGCGCCTGCGCCGCCCATGCCGCCCCATCCTGGCGGTGGCTGTTGCGCGCCGCCGCGCTCCCAGTCTGCGCCGAGTTCGTCGTATTTTTTCCGTTTCTCCGGATCGCCCAGGACTTCGTATGCCTCGTTGATCTCCTTGAATTTGTTCTCCGCCGATTTCTTGTCCTTCGCGACATCCGGATGATGCTGGCGGGCAAGTTTGCGAAATGCCTTCCGAACCTCGTCATGAGACGCAGTCTTCGAAACGCCGAGTGTCTGGTAGTAATCCTTGTATCGCACTGACATACTTCTTCCAGTCATCATACGCACGTGGGCGACCGGCTGCCAATCAGTACCGCAATTTCCTGAGCGACGTCGTCCCTGCCGCTCCGTCCGGCCGGCGAGTCCTTGAGGCCGATTCAAAACGCCCGGCGCGCGCCACCATTTCCGAGAATCGTTTTGCGCCCGCGGGCTTTGGTCAGTAAACATCTGCGCCTCCAGCTCATGTTCACCTTTGTCGTCCAACGCTTTGCCTCCATGCTCGTGGTGCTGTTCTGCGTCGTGACGATCACGTTCGTGCTGTTTCAGCTCGCGCCCGGCGGTCCATTTACGAGGGAACGCAACCTCGCCCCGAGTATTCAGGCTTCCCTTGAACGCCGCTTCAACCTCAACGGCCCGATCTGGGAGCGGTACCTGACTTACCTCGGCGTCCACAGGAACGCCACGGGGCATTTCAGCGGCTTGCTGCAGGGCGATCTCCAGCCTTCGACGAAATATCAGGATCACACCGTCAAGGAGCTCGTCAGCCAGACGCTTCCCGTCTCCGCGAC